>Ga0247758_1000076_pt1 | contig 68550 bp, 75 predicted proteins | sample UWRJL156409C4_FD_180950 | JGI IMG/M metagenome (GOLD analysis project Ga0247758, IMG submission 180950) | Plant litter microbial communities from Arlington Agricultural Research Station in Wisconsin, United States - UWRJ-L156-409C-4 | ecosystem: Environmental > Terrestrial > Plant litter >... | reverse complement strand
AAAACGGTCACAGGGGTCGAGGGAGCTAAGCCTCGCTCCCCAATCAGCTTCTCTGTCGTCCTGCAGCGCGACCTGGGAACACGAGCCGCGCATGCATTGTCATTGGGTCCCACTGCGCGCGGCCGGCGGGTTGTGATGGATCCTTTCCAGGGGCTGGGCCAATCTGGGGGGGGGGGCATCGCGCCGTTAGCGTTTGTGAGGGGGGAATAATCTGGGGATCCAGAGTTGAACAGTTGGTTGCGATGCTGCACGGCCTTAAATTCATCGGGAGATTGAGATAGACAATCTGCTTTACAGTATACATGTGTCTCGAGAAATATGCTTTCTTTGCAGTGGCCTGGTATGTGGATGTTTGCAGATCATGATGCAAGCGTCCTTGAAAAAGACCCTGCCATGGAAAGTTGGTGTTCACTGTCTTTGTTTTGATTAGGTAGTCTTGCACAGTTTATTCAGCCAAAATATAGGCATTTGGCAAGGTGTAGTCTATTCGGAATAGAGAGAGTTGCCCAATTCCATCAGCCCTCCCTGTCCCGAGAGCTTGCTCGACATGCTAGTGGACTAATTAGAATTCGACACAGGGGCTGTCTGACAGCCAACAACGCGCCGCGCCGTTCTGCTTGCAATGGTTCCCTCAGCTTGAAGAGCTACCGCCATTGGTTTGTGTCCTATATGACAAGATATTTCGCGGATATCGGGAGGCCCCAAAATATTGATGTGGGCTGCAATGGCAACATCAGGGATCGCGCTGTCAGTTCTCGCCATTATCTCCTCGCCCATTCCCTCCGTTCTACCTGGGGGTCGGAAAATCTCAGATTCAGGCTCATATCCGTCCACCATCAAATTTAGCTCGGTTTCTGGTCCTCTGCTCTGTTTCGGCACATGTCGTTATAGCCCGAGTCTACAAAGACGAGTCAGCAGGCAGCAGCAACCAAACCAAGCACTCACCACCCCCTGAGCGACGAACCGGACCACCATACTTTCCCCCGACCTGTCTTCGCATATCCACCAAAAAGTTGGTATCTGCAAGTCCACATCTTCCCTGGTGGAGAAAACGGGCAAAAAACAAATGCTTGACCCTGACCCGATTTGAACGGATAACCTTTCGCTCTGGAGGCGAACGCGCTAGCCGTTGCGCCACAAGGCCTGCTTGTTGGATGAAACTTGTGTCGCAATTAGGCGGTCATGATTGCGAGACGGAGTCGGCAACGGTGAGGAGTCCACAAGGGAATGGAGACTGTGGAATCAGGCTGCATGAGGAGTTCTGTGCTGGGGTAGGGTGGGGTAGATGGCCGCCAGGGTAAAAACTGCACGAGTCGGGGATCGGTCCGGTGGGTAGGGTCGAGAGGAGAGCGTGAACGGATATTGGAGTTGAGGTGTTGGCTGCTGTCTTTGCCATGTCTTTTGCCTCTTTTGCTCGGGTAGGAATAGGGGTTTCCACATGGATTATGTTAGGTCGCCATCGAGAAGAAACGGGGCGCGCTGCGAAGCTGCTCATGCCTTCAATCTATGGAGACACTGCGGAATGTCGTGGATTCCAATGCTTCAGACCGTATCGCATCAATGAAAGACCAGGCTTTACCCTCTAGAATGCGATCAAGCCCTTGCCTGTGTGGATAGAAGGTCTTTGGGGGCTGACGTAGATACCAGCAGGCCCCGATACTACATCTCTGGCCAATTTCGGGGGCGAGGATGTGAGCCCGGCCGTGTATATTTGTGGCTTCTCCTTCTTGAACTCGTTCGTGTTGTGCTGACGGCAGCGCCGCATCAAGAACCACCACTAGATAACCGGGGAGATATGTTAGCATCGTGGAACTTTATTAATGGAGACATGGCCGAGTTGAGGCCCCAGCAGGACAACAACTTTCGAATCCCTTACCCCATAGTAGACCCTAAATCCCAGTCTATCCCAGGCGTGCGGGAACGGGGGCGGAACCAGCCCCATGCCGCTGTATACCCGTTTGGGTTGTTAAGGGGCATTTGCACCCTCTTCGGCGTACGACTGCTTGATTCTGCTTCTGCGGTATTCTTTGGTCTTGTGGTCTTGAGAGCTGGGCGCTCGATCACGCAAATTTCCTAGTCCTGTACCCCTTTCTCTGCTTATTTTCGTCTCGCTCCCCCCTCTCATCGTGGCGCAATACCATCAGCCGTTGGAGTCTCGATCCATGTCTCACGGGGAGGCTCGGTACGATTTTGGAATCGACAGTCAAGGCTAGATGGGGACGATGTTGAAAATGTGGCCTGCTCGAAACGAAGTTAGCGAATAGTCACCTCTCAGGTTTTGGGGGCGAAGAACTTGAAGATAGGTACCTATTTGACGTACACTCGATGCCTCCACAACCTAGGCACCGCCTCTGTCCTGCCTTTCCCTGTTTGTCTCGTCAGGGCTGTGTCTGTTGTTGTTGTTGTTGTTGTTGTTGTTGTTGTTGTTGTTGTTGTTGTTGTTGGAGTTTCTTACTTGATCTTTTTCTGTTTTGGATGTGATGCTGTGCGCCTTTTGCCCTAGATAAGACCCCGGTCATGTATCCCCGTCACTCGGAGCGGGAGGTGGGCTGCACCTTCCCGCCAAATGCAGGCCTTCCCGGACAAAGGCACGCCCACCATGCACGGGGAAATTGTTGTTTGAATTTCCAGCCTGAATCTAACGCCTTTAATGGTAAGTTCCGTTGCTACCCTGGAGATTCACCATCCCCAAATACGCTCCATGCATTGCAGCTCAGAGATTCGTCCCCAGATATGGGGTGGGGTGGCTCGACTCTGGCGGTCAACACAGGCACCAATATTTCTGCCTTCCAGCCTCAGCCGCCACCACGTCCGAGGCACCGGAAACAGTGAGCCTCCCAATATTCCTACCTGTTAGATATCTACCTAGGTCTGCAAGTGTGTTCAACAGCTCACAGATCTTCTGCGCCTCTTCCGAGAGACAGACTCCGCTATTTTGCCTCCCAGGTCACCAGGCCTAGACGTTACGCTCGATTCCAAGAAGACCTCCCAGCGCCCAAACACCTCTCAACACTGCTCTCGGGCAAATACGGCCAGGGAATGTTACGCCTTGATCTTGAAGTAAAAGAAGAATATCTACACCTCGGAGACCAGCAACCGACAGCAGTTCGACACGCTAGGGCGGGAACACCCCCGAACCCATACAAGCGGCGGCCATCGGGGAAAAGACACAATGCCTGTAACTGATGTCTCGACGGGCATCAAGAGTCAATACCCAACCTAGAGCCCCGACCGCATTGTCCCCAACCGCTATGGCTCCAGGGGTGTGACGATCGCCACGGACGCCTTCAGCTCGAGGGTGTAGACGAGGACAAGCCCGACTCTCGCCCCCTTTTCGGTCTGCTAAAGCCCACAAGAACGCCTAACCAGCCGCGCCCCAAAATAAGCCAACCGCGGCATACACGCTTGAGTTGTATCAGACCTGTCTGCCCCTCGAGCAGTTGTGAGCCAGGACCTCCGCTCCCTCCGCTGTTTCTTCCAGTGCCCACATGATCTCGGCTGACAATAATCCAGGTTCTATAACTCGAAGATGAGGGTACCAAGAGCGGAAAACTACATGATGATTAGGAAACCGGCACGTTCGTTCATTTACATGATTCAGCGGCCCAGTAACAAGCCCAGGAACAAGATTTGAACCGTCGGAGAAGCATGGCTTCTTTACTGGGCGGTCAGCCCATTACGAAACCGGTATTGTGATACTAAAGGATCAGGAGCCGAGAGGCCATCATGCTATGTCAGATACACGGAGAAGAAGTCACAGCAAGAAGAGCACAGGAAAGGAGGTTGGGCGAGCTCCATAGGCCACTGGATAACCGACCCGGAATAGTATCGTCCAAGGCTTCAAGACTGCTTTCCAAGCTACCGTGCCCATGCTCGCGACAGACATTGAAGTCATGTTCAAGCTCCATAACATCCAAGTCACCACCCATCTCCGCCCCCTCCTCAAAAGACAGAACAATATGGCTAATACAAGGGCTCAGTTCTCTTCCAATCACAGGTACAAAAAGAACCACCATCGCCTTCATTGCTCGACCTACCTACGCTCGCCCCAGAACTGCGAGAAAGCACAATGTTCGAGCTCACGTCAAACAGCCCGCCGTCAGGTTGATAGAGGGTGTTCGGTATTCAACACGTTGCTATCCTCTCTGCAATAGGTGCTCCAGACCGCGGTCCAAACGTCTCAGCCCCCAGTCTTGTCGACAACAAGTACCTATAACATCTGCTTGCTGCTCGTCAGTGTTTTCTAACTTCTAGACGGGCAACAAAAGGCCGAGCTCTCTGTCAGCACGCCTTCCACTGGAGACTGCGGTAGTCCCCAGATGGCCCCGGCCACCAAATCAGTTGTCCAAGTCTCGGAAAACATTAGCAAATTTTATATTGGTTTTTCCATTGCACCAAACGAGCCAGAGAGTCAGACATATGCCCTTCATGTCCCTGTATTTCTGAATAGCGAGCAGGCCGAACAAATCGAAGCACCTCATCAGACGAGGTGAACAAGATGTCCGGGGACAGTTGATAGGCACTAGGTAGTATCTAGGCCTGCTAGTATCCCATACAGTTTCAACACAAAACACCCCCCATCCTCCTACGGATAGTTCGAAGCTGATATGACTAGATACAGACTCCTTTTCTCGCCTTGTCTACCCACGAAAGCGACGTGGCGAAATCATCTGCGACCGCAAATGGGTGGGATTCTCTCCTTGGGCCAGAAAACCGGCTCAGCTGTCCGCGAGTCCTCTTCCTTGGTTGGGTACCTCCCAGAGCAATATCTCAAGGAGACTACCCCCTAGCACCAAAACAGAATGCGATGGTTCCAGACCTCTCGTCGGCCGAGCCCCGCGCCAAAGTCTACCGCAGACGCGTGCAGCCTTCCGAGTAGGGCACTTCAAGTTTTGATTTCTTGAACCAACACCACAGACACTCTGACACACCCGTCACGCGCACACAGCCAAGACACAGAAATTGGCCGGCAGTTTAGACCTCACCACAACACCAAAAGAGAGCAACTTCGTGAGGACACCTATCCCCATGTCTCCGGGCCCTCACCGGGAGAAATTTTTCAAGTCAATCGCCAACACTCTTCTCCCACCAGAACACAGTCCCCATTTACCTTCCGCTTTTCGCACCGAACGCTTGCATCAACTCGTCCCTCGAACCTCCCCGGGCCATCGAAACACGCCCAACTGCTCGAAAATACTCATACTTGTTCTTGGCAAGCGCCACCAACAAACACACCCATCTCGCTGTCATCAAACTGCTAGGCAGCAACACTTCACCCAACTCCTCCGCTCGTCGGCCGATCAACAATCACACTGGCACTCGAATCTCGAGCCTCAGGTCCAGAAAAGGCCATCTTCGCAAACACCGCTTTCGCAAACCGCTTTCGCTTTCCAGCGCCAATCAACATATCGTCGCGCCAAGTCTCGCTTGCTCCTCCTCTTTCGTCTCTTCTGTTCTCTCCGTCGCAATCACACTCCGCGACTCCAACGCAACAACACAGCTTCCGCATCGTGACGAGCACTGCGAAACCGCCAGCGCAAAAACCTCGAATCTGCATCAATTGCTGCCTTCCTCAGGCAAGTCCTTTCTCTCTTTGTCTCGAACGCCACGTTCTCGGCTCCTACCGTTCCCGCGTTCCAACGCGGAGCACACACAGTTCTGTCACATTCCTCAGCCATGCCTTCGGCGCCCATGTTGCCGGATTTGTCTTGTGCGTCGGGCCGCACATTTCAGAGCCTTGAGACCTCTTGGTTCCTGCTCCGTTTTGGAGGTTTTCTTCGTCTTCTGCTCTGTGATGGAGGATCATAGTTTGATAAATGATCAATACTTCATGTTTTTATTTTGTGCCTTTCCTTTCAAATTGTGGTAATTCTGTTTCAAAATGCTGCTGCCATTGTTTTCGCTTGTATCCTCCTCCTGTATCAACGCCTTCAGTATCTTCATCTGCTTGTGTTACTTGTTGATGCCTTCAGACTTTGTGCTTGCTGCCCTGGGTTAAAGACACTGCTTCACAAAATCTGACCTTTTGGTCTTCACGTTACCATTTCAGTCAGTTTTGCCTTTGGGTGATGCTGAGCCCTGAAATGACCAAACAGCCACACCTTCCCAAACTTCCATCAAAGTCTTCACCCCACCCACCAATTTATACGGGAATAACCCTCCGAAATCGATATAATATAATATTGAAATGGAATTTAAATACTTGGACTAAGAATAAAGCTCAAACATTACAACCCGTGGATACTTGGACTATCTGTTTAACTTTCCCAAAATAATGTTTAGAGGGACTGGCCTGCTATCCACGTTATCCATATAGTTTGTTAAGGAAAACGGACATCACGTGACTTTCACCTGACCTGTTTTCGGGATTTTGAGATTAGATTACCATTTTTTCAGGGGTAACTTGGTGTTTTCTTAATAAATGACCATTTCTTTTAGGGTAAAGGCCAAGTGTTGAATATTTTGGACGTGTAAACTTGCTCCAGGCTCTGGAATGTGTGTTTTGCCTGCGCCTTTATCTGCCTGCCCCCTGGCGAGTTTTGGAAAGGACCCCCTTCCCTCCTCTTCTTTCCTCTGTCTTGCCATTACGTAACTGGGCTGAAGAGATCAACATCACGTCGGCAGCTCTCCAGAGCTCGCAGCCCCCATCATCCCTCTCTCATTCAACGCCAACCAACCCACCACCACAATTAGCCTCTACCCGCTGTCCAACTACACCTTCGGAGTCAAGGAGACCCAGCCCGAGGAGGACCCGTCGGTTCTGACGCGCCTCATGAAATTCCTCACGGCCAAGTTGGGACGCTTTCTTCTCGTCGCCTGAAGCCATCGCTGTGTTTCAGATACAATATCTTTCCCTAGTGATTAGACGATGCCGCAGTACTATAACCAGCAGCAGTTCAATCCCATGCAGCCCATGAACCAGTTCACCGACCCTCTCTCGCCCGTTTGTCATGTTTTGCCAACTAGATCTCCTCAATCAATTCCGGCCCAAGCCTTCAAAATGGCAGGAGGCCAGGAGAAGACTCCAGGCAAGGAGAAGAAGCAGCCTGCCGCCAAGGAGAATTTCAGAACGTATGTACAAGGCCCAGGATTACAATCAGCAGCCATTACCATGTCTTCCCTCGCCTGTTTGCTGTGTTTACGATATCTTCGCCTTTCGAAGCATCTCCACCAGCAGCATCTCCACCAGCAGCAGTTCAACCCAATGAAGCATCTCCCCGCCCATCATGCCCCTCTCATCGACCGGTCAAGCTTGCTCCCCATCTCTTGCGAGGAAGCTTTTGACGAGGCAATCAAACAAATGCCCGAGGCCATTGTACTACTCCCATCAACCAGTTTCGCTTGCTCCCGCGTCTCTCGCGAGAAGACTCCTTGCGAAGCAATCGAGCAAGTTGGCGATTGCACTGCTGTTATCAATTAAGCTCTCTCCACCGTCGTGCTTCTCCCACTATCAGGTCCCGCCTGCTCACAATATAATATTTTCCAGGTCATCGATCAGGTTCTCGAAACGATCATGTCCCTCCTACATACCGCCCAGCCTGGCTTGCTCCCTCACATCTTCTCGATAACACCCCTTGCAAGGGTATCGGGATACGTTATCGGTTACGCCTCTTCGATCAAACAAACTCCCACGGACATCCTGATACTCTATCCAACAAGTCAAATATGTCCCCCATTTGCCACAGGGTGACAAGTGAGTTCTTGCAACCATCACAACATTTACATCACCACCCTAACCTGCTTCTCGCCGCCTACAAGGCCGTTGGGCAAGTTGCCGCTGCCAAAATGCCACTATCACCATGGCCAACCTGCCCCCAATCCTCCGTCGGGTGACAGGCTAGTCTTCGCAGCCATCACCTCGCTCGCATCTGCCAGCCAAACTTATTCATCATCTCTTCGAGGCCATCGAGTAAGTTTTCGCGGCCATCATGTCACTCTCAACAAGTCCAGTCTACCCCTCCGCTTTCAAAAGCCGTTAAGCAGGTGCTCGCTATCTCTGTTCTTCATGCCCCTGCTACCGGCCAGTCCAATCTCTGCCCCTCGTCTCTTCCCCGAGCAGTTTTGGCAGGTCTAGATACACCATTTGTTGCAATCTTTTAGCAGCGGGCTCTCACAGTCTTCTGATGGTCGCGGAGTTGACTCTCGTCGTTCATCGTTTTCTGTTCTCCTTCTCAAGGCCGCCGAGCAGGTGCCCGCGAGAGCTCTCGCGAAGAGCCGGCTGCCTTCTCGGATTGTTTCGTACCCCCTCTATCCATCCAAATCCTCAAAGTCGTGTCATAGCATGCTATCTAAGCTGCTCCTTCTCTAAGCTTGCACGGGTATCTCGTGAGTGGTACCTCCAAGTTCTTGTTCAGTTGCCACGCTTTCCTGTCCCAAGAAGTCCCGCACCAGCGTCCCACGGGCACCTATCTCCTTCGGCCAGTTACCACCAGAGGATTTGCTGAGATAGCAGAAGTTGATACACTCTTCTATCTTGGTGTTTAGCACGTACCATCCCAAACGAAACATCAGATCGCGATAGCCACACCTGTTCGATCTCCTTGATCTCTTCGATCTCCTTGATCTCTTCGATCTCCTTCTCCTCTTCAATCTCTTCACTTATCGCAACCCGATGCTCCGTTCAGCCTACAGTTTTAGCAACTGAATATAATATCTAGCAACCCTCCAGCTGCTATTTGGCGGTCCTCCAGTGTCAGTGTATATGCCATGTAAGAGCTGTCATGGCAGTTCCTGCCTAATCCTGCGATGTCTGTGAGATCCCAGTAAAAACAGTCCCGGCGCTGTGAATGTTAGCTCCCTAACGGTCTGTGATTTTGTTACCTGTCATTGCACTCTTGTTTTTCATCGAATGTCTGTTTGGTCTGGATGACCTTATGCAAATGAGATGAATGTGCGTCGCTGGAAGTAGGAGCTGTTTGAGCAAACGGGTCAGCACAAAATTGATTGGTGAAAATCATCAAGACCAGAAAAGCATGATGGCCAGGCAAACTAAGTCACAAACAGCAAAGACCAAAGACGAAATCATCGACGTTCATTCCTATAGTAAAAGTTGCCAAAGCAGAGCCGAAATCACCCCGTTTATGACTACTAGGAAAGGAAAGCTATGTGACCATTTTCATAAGACCACTCCTCCAAAAAAAAAACTCCGAGACGCCTTGCGATGGTGCTGGGATCGTGAAGTCATGTGCAGTGTGATCTACTGCATCGAACCGGGAGGGCCCTGGGGCGCACCGCCAGGGAAGTGCTGAGGGCCAGGACCATACGGTCCGCCAGGAGCGCCACCAGCGTGCGGGGGCATACCGACCTGAGCAGCCATGGTATAGTGAGGCGGCGGGGGGGCGGGGCGGTACGGGGTGCCAACACCAGAGTTGTTCTGCGATCTACCCCAGGAGAGGCGGACGCGAGAGTTCCCGATGGGGTACCCTTGCATCTGATTGATGGCCATCTCTGCAGCGTGGCGGTGAACGAATTGGACGAAGCCGCAGCCCTTGCCCGGAGGAATCTTGACGTAGGTGATTTCGCCGAAGCCCTGGAAGAAAGAGCGAAGCTCGTCCTCAGTGACGTAGCCAGACAGACCGCCGACGAAGACAGTGGTGTTGTTGGGGTCCGTGAACTGGTTCATGGGCTGCATTGGATTGAATTGCTGCTGGTTGTAATATTGCGGCATCGTCCAGCCACCAATGGGGCCGGGAGGGCCGGGAAGGGGAGCAGCCATCTGGGCAGCGGCATGACCATGTCCATACTGGTGAGAACTATATGAAGTTAGCATCTTGACAGTGCATAGTGATCGCAGGAAACATACCGAGTCTTCGGGGTGGCAGTTGAGATACGCATCGGACGGTTGCCGCAGTACACGCCCTGCATCTCAACAAGAGCACGCTGCTGGTCGGACTCCTCGCTGAAGCGGACAAAGCCGTAGCCGCGGGACTGACCGGTCATGGCGTCCGTCATGATCTTCGCCGACTTGCACGACGGGAAACGGGACTGGAACAGAGACACCAGTACGAACTCATTGACCTCGGGGCCAAGATCACCAACGAAGATGCTGAACTCGGGGCCACGATCGTCACTGAAAAGTAGCTGTTAGAAGGTACCGAAACATTAAGCAATTGAAGAATGAAACATACCGGCGATCAACCAATCCACCGCCTGAAGCCCAGTTAAGCTTGAAGACGCGAGACGAGTTGGGGACCGGAGTTCCAGTGAGACCAAGAGCCTTCTGGGCAGCCTCGGGGGTGTTAAACTCGACGAAGCAGTAGCCAGCATTTCTGAAATAATAACTATCAGTAAAGTAATTCAGGACAGAGAGGGAGAAAACCCCGGAAGGTACATACCCAGAGTTACGGTCGCGGATAACCTTGACTTGAACATTTTCACCGAGGACAGTGGAGAAGACGCCCTTAACAAATGTTTCATCCATCCAGCCCTCCATTTCTCCCATCCTATGTTTGTTTGTTAGTCAAATTACCCCTATCTCGCTAAACAAGCAATGACGTCATCAATCAAATATGACTCACCAGAGGGTTTTGGCGGCCTCGCTTGAGGTCGGCATAGGTGCGTTGGCAGCGAAGTTGGCATCACCAGAACCGTTCATATTGGGAGCGGAAGTCGGGGCACCGGGAGTACCAGTAGGAGCGTATTCGGCCATGATGTCTATTAGGGAAGGAAGGTTAGCTGTCAAGTCAATTGATTTTGAAATCTGAAGTTGATAACCAACCAGATGTGCGAACTAGAACCTGGGCGTGTAGAGTATAGGATGAAGCTATTGAGAAAGCCGAGTGGAAGAGAGGAATGAAGAAACTTGGTTGAAGAGAGGAAAAGAGTGGAGGAAGTTGGTGGTTAAAGAGAAAAGGTGGTTGAGGGAAGAAGATACTGAGGGAAGAAGTTGGTTGATGGGAAAGGTGGCTGCTGGAAAGAGGTTGAAAAAGCTTCAGAACCACCAGTGGTAGGAAAAGTCGAGGATGGAGGGTCTGGGGGGTGATATGAGAGGTATTGGTGAAAATGAGGAAAACAGCAAAGGCGGAAGGTACCAGCCAAAACATGGTTGGTGGAAAACAAGCAAAGATAAAGGGGGAGAGATCAGATGAACTTTGTAGAATAGTGAGGACAGTGGTAAAGCACTAGGGTGCCAAAAACCGGTGTCGTCTCAAGAAACGACGAAAATTCGCCTGTCATCCGCAGCTGTGGGAAATCGCCAATTTCGTCCGGACTTCGGATGACGTTGGGCAGACCGACCAGGTTGGAGAAGACCTTCCAAAGTGTAGTACAGGTGATTGGCATCAGAGGAATGATGAATGATGCGAATAGAAAATAACTTACACGAATGTGCGTTGTTGTTATTGAGGAGTCGCGAAAGATCTCGTGTCGTCAAAAGGCGATGTGTGAGAAATCGAGTGTCTGGTCCTGGCTGGTTAGAGCGTGGTTGATGTAAAAAGAGAAGAAGAGCGAGTTGTGGGAGAGGTGAAGAAACGAATTTAAGCGCTTGGAGCTGTGTTGCGCGCTTATGGGGATTGTGTCTTGAGTCTCGGGGTATTGTGCACTCGTGGCAGTAAAAGCACAATAGGTGGATAATGGGTCAATAGCAGGTGAGGGGATAGCCTTTCCAGACACAGCCTTCAGCGTGAATAGGATGGCAGCTTGTGAAGGAGATTTTTGAAGAGTATGATGCCAGAGATCCATCTCGCATAGGGTTCGATGGAGCCAAAAAAAACATACCGTTGTTAAGATCGATGTAGAGAAATTGAACAGCTGAAGGATCTGAACGAGGCGGTGTCAGTAGAAGCTCGTCACTTGGTTTGGTGTATGTGTGTCACAGAAGTGAAAATCGTTTCTGCCACTGGCACCAAGCAGGTTTTCGGTACGTGTGTAGCACGTAGCAAATCTGGTAGACAAAGATGCTTACCCAACTGTTGTCTTTTGAAGGGAGGAGGGGGATCGGGATTGCAAACGCAAAATCCGCTTGCAACAAGCCCTAAGAGTCTGACCTCACGTTAGTTAAGTAGAGGTGAAAGTGCTTGTTGTTTTTTTTGTATGGGAGCGGAAAAAGATAACTAGAGAAAAATCCACCAGCCAGAAGAGGTGCCCCGTACTCGTCGTGAACCCCAAAAGAAAATAGCGTGAGGTGGGTGAGTGATGGTTGAAAGCTTGGACCGACTCGCCGAGGTGAGTTGTTGTTCCTGAGCCCAGGTTTGAACCACCTGACGGTGAGGGAAAAAAACCATCTCCTCTGCCAACAATCCGCTCTTGGACCACGACCGAAAGTGTCTCGCTCGTCATGAACGGGACGAGCGAGTCACTATCAGGAGCAGCCCATCCACCCTGTGAGATTGAGCGCCAAGCAACCAGAGAACAAGGTGGCGTCACCAAGTGAGTAGGGTGATGGTCAAACAAGGTGCCTGGACGAGACTGTCGACCACGTGAAGACACGCATCCGATTTCATAAATCGCAAGGCCATCAACTGACAGGCCGTCTTCCTAGGACAAGTACCCCCGAGACGAGTACAATACCGCCGATCTGGTGGAAAACACACTTGAGTTGGCACTAGGAGGCCTAGGTTCCCGATTGCGGGCCATACCTGAGTTCGATTCTGTTCATACTGCGGAAGCCCTGCCCGAAGGTTGTTCACTTGAACGAAACAGTACCAACCACCATGGGGGCATCACAGGGTTGGGGCAAGGAGGTGGGTTCCAGGACGTCAGGAAAAAGATTCAAGCAGAAATAGCTTACCGAAGAACCCAGAATAAAGCAACGATGCCGGAATAACCGATCCAGACGCCTAACCTTTCAACCGATGAACACGAAGGGATCCGCACGTATCCAGATCCGAAGCAGGACTTTTGTAGCGACAACGACGCCTTCACGCCTTAAAACTCAAAGATCCGAGTTAACAGATGTCAAAGATGCCGAGAGTCCGTATCGATTGGTGCTCTAACAAAAGAGACCGGAAGAAGGCAGTTCGAGAACTAAGATGAAGGCAATATGGATTCCGGGCGATGCGATGCAGGCTCGAATCCAAGGTTACGGGATGCGCTCAACGATCAAGACTGATGCCGCCAAATGCAAACCCGAGATTATCGCAGGACCTGGCTTCGATGGTAGATATCAACCTGTAGGTTTCCCAAATTAGCTACTGCCAGAGACAGTCACAAAACGCATCAGCATAACATGCAAGCCAGTTTCGTTGAGCTGTCTGGGCACGAAGTTGAAGAACAGAATCGCAGTCGACATATCCGGTGGTAGGAGATGAGAGACTCTCGAGGGACAAGGTGTCGGGAAGCGAAGTAGTCCACGCCGGCGAGCCAAAATCCACTGGCTGAATGCTCGATCTGGTCTGACATGAATCCAGGAAGCGAGCTCAAAAACGCCATCCAGCAGCATCCAACGGAAACGGTGTGCGTATCCAGCTACTCATCATTCCCTAAGGCGATGTTTTGAGCAGCTTGAGAAGGAATGCCATGAGGGAAGCCGGTATGAGAGTTCCGTATTCGTGGCCGCACTGAACAGCGACGTTGAACAACAAGCCTCAAAGTGCAACCCAGGTTGCGGTGGTTTCCGTGGGACGAGAGGCGCCCAACATATACAGCCGCGAAACGACCGGGGTGAATCCACGGGGAACGCTGAGCTCCAATCGAGGCCTGGGGGTGTGGCAGGTCGGTTGGCAAAAATAACGTCTTGCAGGCGAACTTGGGCGCAGTGTGACTGATGTGACTTGATCCATCACCATTTCAACCATTTTTTGAAGAGGAACGCCAATGGCCAGCCCCGTGTGGAGCGTCAGAGCGGCTCCCGAACCCCTTTTCGGTGAGAAATCCGAGTCTCAAGAGGGTCGCCGCTGAGAGAATTCCTGGTAGTCGCTGCCACCCACTGACCCTTCGGCGCCTTTCAAACGGCGGGGGGTAGGCTAACAAGAATCGTACCCAGTTGTGCCAACCCTCAGCAATGGCTGCCCAGCGGACTTGACACCATTGCAAATCCAAGTCTCGCCATGCCATGCCGTCAGAGACCGCTCCGCTGTGTCGCATGATCCTCAACACGGCCGCGGCGGTAAAGGTGTACATATCCTCATGAGATGACATCGACGAGATCGGACAGGTGTTTGGGCGTCGGCCCAGTATGGCGCATGCGTCAAGGTAGACATTAGGCAGCTGAGAGACCAAAGATCGCGAGATTATTACACGTGGGCGCTGTTCTGCTATCGGGCAGTTGGTCGGGGGCTCGTCGGTGCGACTGGGGGGTCGGTTGGTACGGCATTCGAGTCCGGCGATTTTTTTCCGGTGGTTCGGGGCATCAAAGGGAGGTAAGATCCGCAGATGCCGCGCCGCAAAACAGAGACGTCGCGAGCTCCGTCGCGTCGAGTTGGGTCGATCATCGTTGACGACAATGTCCCAGTTCCCAGTCTCATCCACCGCGCCCATCACTCGACCATTATGCTTATTCACGGGGGACCAGAGGCGCACAACAGACACATAGCACGGAGATAATTAGAAGAAGCAATGCAACTTACTCTTTCAGGAGCACCAGGCAACAAGCACAATTCCCTTCGATCGAACTCCGCAAAAGCAGTTAAGAACTGACGATAGAGACGGCCGGCGGAGAAGACAAGATGTTCGCTCGAGGTAGGATGTAGGTACTCGACGGGCAAACGCTCGAAGATGCGCGGGATTATGGACTCGGGGTCTCGGAAGGTTGAGTCGGGGAAGGTTGAGGAAGACTGGCGGGATGCGAAAGCAAAGCCAAGTGCGACGACAGAGCAAAGAACACGCAAAAGTATGCTCGTGCGAAAAGCGCAGCGCGACGATGGAAAAGAGAAAGATAGAGGAGAGCACAAGACGTGCGTAGTGGAGGGGTAAAGAGAAGGAAAAGAGAGGCGGTTTCGCTGGTGGAGTGTGCGAAGCAAAAGGGAAATAAAACTGGGAAGGCGCCGAGAGTTGAGGGAAGCGAGAATTTGCCTGCTAAGTGGATGCGTGGTTGCGTGGATGCAAGGATGGTGGGGAAAGCCCAGCCCAAAGCAGCCGGGACAGGGAAGGATAGGATCGCGTCAGGACGCCTACCGTAGCCTGAGAGGTACGTATCGCGGTACACTGGAGCGAGCAACCTCTGCCTGCATCGGCAGGTCGCTGTACCTGAGCTCACCCCTCCACTCGGTGGGCTGGGCAAGCTGGAAAGGCTCACCACTCGTCCCCGATGTCCGGCAACTCAACACACCATCACCCAACCTTCTCACACTAGATGCACACAACATGCGCACCTCGCACTGCGCGCATTGGCCAACACACCTCCCAGCGAGTGGAAGAGTGGTTTCGAGGCAATTGGGTCTGCTGCTGCAACAGGCGACGGGCGTGAGCCCCGAGGGCCCAACAATCCGGGCTGCAAACGACCGCATCTCCTCTTTGCGCTGAGCTGCGGAGCTCCAGACACGGTGGGAGACATTGACGGCGGACCAGGCAGCTTCACATGCCGGATGCAAGGGAACAGGCAGTCTTGCACATCACAATACTACCACATGTAATCCGCCATCGAACAAAGCTTCGTCCAGCGATGCCGCGCAGCAGAACAATGGAGGCGCATTTCACCAGGCGGCTTTCGACATGCGACGCCAAGCTTTCGTGCACACTAAATAGACTGTGCCAGAAGGGACGACCTCGGGCGCTGACCCCACACACTGCTGAAGCTCCACTCGCAATCTTCGTCTCATCATCAGCCAGCATCGCGCGCCCCGATCCAACACTGGCCTAATTCGCCCAAAGGTGAGATTCTTTCGGAATGCGTACAGTGACCAGGACCGTGGTTGGCCTCAATCCCGAATGGAGGCGATCATTATGCGGCCCTTGATGGTTGGGAATAATTGCTCTCATATAGAGCCGTGACGGACAGGGCATACGACGGCGGCTCGGGATCAGCATGGTGGTAATAGCAGAAACCCCTACCCGGCTAACACCACGGGAGCCCAAGCCGCCATCGTCTGCTGGGTGGAGTGGCATGCATACAAATACTCCCCAGTGGGGAAGCACAGAAGTTGAGGAAATTTTTTTTGACCGTACATGGTGGAGTTGTGGAGTGGAGGAGCATTGGCTTGCGTCGCGCATTGAGATCGATCATCGCGAGGAGCATCTGCGAAGTGGCAGCGGCACTCTCGCCCAGCGGACGACACGGCGAAAGCTTCGACACACTACTTCTCGCTGATGAATCACCCACGTCCGGGTCGCAAAGGACACAGATGCGCCTATCCCGGCATGTTCCTCGTCGGACCGACAAGCAGCCCCCCTGTCATCCCTACAATGACGGCAAGCTGCTCTCTCAGCGCTGCGAATAGAGACCGCCGGCTCCCCCAGTCGCGCAATTCCCTGGAGCAACATCGTCGATTCGGCTCCCGATGCCAAAGAGGGGAAAGGCCGGATCGCAGACCACAAGCTGTCGTCGTGCCACTAAATCAAAGTTTGAGGGCTGAGAAGCTCGGAAAGACCGGCAGTCTAACCTTTTTCTGCAGGGTTTGGGTTTCGGGCATGGTAGCATTTGTTTCGTTTCAGAAGCCTCTGCCCTACGAAGATCGGCTCCATGTGCCCGCCCTCTATGACAACTGGGACAGTTTTGAGGAGAGCCAGATCCATTGAGGCCGGAAGCCATCGACAATCGTCCGGTGCTTCTCTCGGGCCGGGGCAGTGTAACAATCACGGCGTTGCTATGGTTTGCATAATTGCCAACGCTCAAGGCGCATGCTCTTCTCCGTTGCAACACTCATCCCCACGATCTCTGTGGCGCCAGCAGTGGCCCCTGGAGTTGCGACCCCCTGGCGCCGAGCGAGATGCGCGAGATCCGGCCGACCAAAAGAAATTCCCACAGGATCCTGCCCAGTGCGGACTACCCAAGCCGGCCACAGCCACACACAAAAATGCGTGTGCTGAGAGGGAGGGAGGGCACGGCGCCACATCAAAAGGGGGAGCCAGCGAAAGACCACAGGCTCGGGTCGACGAATCGCATCACGTCGCAGTCTGAGAACGCCGCGCCGCGAACAACGGATTGGCAGCGCATCTGCCTAAATTCAGACAGAGTCTATGCGTAATTTGTTGCTCCCAAACTCGAGGAAAGCAACGCGGCATGCGCAGCGGACAGAGGAGCCACTGCAATCTGGATCGCACAGACAAGCCAGAAGCCCTGAAAGCTCTCCTATGTGCAACCTGACGCGCCCTGTATCAGCTCGGTTGCTTCGCGCCAATCTTCGCACACGCGCCCTATGCCCAACGCCATGGTGCCATGCAAACAAACCACCACTTCCGTCTTTGGTCTCGGGTCGTCTCGAAAATATTACCTCCCCATTGGAATGTTTGCTCCAGTCCAGAGCTGTGGCCCAGCCATCTCGGTCCATGTGGTCGTAGGATAGCCGAGCAGCAGAGCAGCAGCACGGGATGAGGCTTGCTGTGAATGATATGATGCGCAGCTCTGGCTCCAACACATGCATACCGTTCCGATGACCTGCATTGGCCCATCCGCCAAGAGAGTCGCGGCTCCAGGCAGCCAGAGGCAAAATGGAGGCTTGAGAGAATTCGGCCATTCGGGGCGCTCGGATATATCACAGGCCACGACGGCCGCTCGGGACAAACTGTGCCTTGGCCGATGGGTTGGAGTCGTTTCGAATTCTACCATTTCAAGCCGGACTTGGTTAGATACCATTGTACCTGCGGTACGTACTAGGCTATCTGTGTGCCACATGGCATTGAGGTTCATCTCCCGCAAATCTCCCCGCAGACAGCCAACCCAACTTCTAGAATCAACGGATCGACGGCACCCCTGCCAACGTTGGAGGTCGAGCTCTTCGCTGCTAAAAGGATCGCACTCGACAGCGCTTAGGAGAATTCGAAAAAACGGTCACCTGATAACCCACCGGCCAGCAGTGAGGCAGTCAATTCTTTGGGTCTCTGCCCAGGGCGTTGCTCTTGATGGTGTCGGCGATGACAGCGAGTCAGTTCGACCGCCAGAAGATTAGCTCCGGGGGGTGGTCCTATCAGGTACTTTCTCCAAGACCTCGTGCATCCCCACACCCCGCTCGATTGGCTTTCCCCAACACCCTCAGCTGCAGATTTTGTACGCATGTACCCATGAGGGTTTCCGTACGTAAGATTCACACGCACACACTCTCGCCCGCCGATATAGCGATACACGCTGTATTTGACGGTGATATTTACACAGGATGCGGCCATGTCCCATCCGCACAAAAACTATATCGAACCATTCGGCATTGCATCTCTCGGGCCGAGATACGCACTCTTGTTGGCATGGATCACACGATACAGGGAGCAAGGTCGGCACTCCATAGATAGTGGTTGAATTTTGAGGGCGGTGGGCCGCCCTCGGCAGGTGGCCGGGCATCCGGGCTTGCCAGACCCCGACTGAACCTCTGCATCATGACATGGATACCCGGACACGCTTCGGCGACTACCCGCTTAGGTGCGATGTCTATGTTCCTCCCTCCAGGAGGGGACTCGCGGGGGAAATGACACTGTACTGTACTGGCGTGCTGGGGAGCAGGTGGAAGACCGAATGTCGTCACCCACTCCAAGACTCACTCATTGTCTCCCACGCGCCGGGTGACGAAGTCAGTTCGTTGGCCTCGAGCTCACAGCAAGAACTTCCAATACTCGCTACCCAGCATGAGCAACGACGGCAAAGCCGGGTTTCCTTACCATGGCTCGGAGGCCACCAGCCCCAAACAACCGATTCATCTTCCCGGCCAGGCCACACCTGCAGCCATCGCTGACCTTCTCTTTGCGGGGCTTTCCCGTCACAAGGCGGGCAAGACAGCCGACGGACTCAACCACCTTTCAGTTGCAGTAGCGTACCACCCCCCGTGCGTTGCCTCAACCTTGCATTCTCGTCCTGCACGAACACTCCTCACCTCGCTCCACCCAGGCATCCCTACCTCACTGGCCTTACCACAAAGTCAATATAGTCAGTCACCTGATTGGACAGTGTTAGAGTGCTGTGGGCGCGGTGATGCTGCAGCCGGGGCGTGGCTCCTATTTTCCTCCCAGAAAGCCAATGACGGGAGAGATAAGGCCTCTACACTCACGCCCATGTGCAAGCTGTTGCCTTCAGGAGCGGCATACGGCCCGCTTCGGAGGGATTGTGCCAACCTTATATGTCGAGGGGCCGGCGGTCAGACCTGTGATTGTGGCTACATGGAGCCAAGAATTCGAACACCATTGACATCGCTCACGGTCTTAAGGTGTCATTCGCCTTTGTGCCTTCGCTACTGCCGAAAAACCTACACTTGGAAACAACTACCTAGCTAGCCGTCGAGTACGAGACGTTTTTAGCATCTCTGCGAGACCACCCTTGGGGTGCTTGGTGAGGAGATATGGATAACCGAATGCATGTTAGGAAGCACACATTGCCATGAACAGAGAGGAGGCGAACCCCAACTGATCGGCGGGACGCCGTGCATCGGTTTTAACATCCGCCCAGCCAACCCCTTGTGCCAAAAGGGTGTAGGGGTACCATCCATTACCCGACCAAGCGTTGAGAACCCAGTCCACGTCTGAACTGACCTTGCTTGACGTATGTCAAAACGGCTGCTTGGATAACGAGCTCACTACAAAAACCAGAACTTGCTACGCCACGTCGGCACTTGAATGCGAGCCCAGTATCACGTTTGATTTATCGTCTCCCTCGGAGTCCGGACTCAAGGTTCGGGTAGAAGGAGCAGCTCTGCTCGTGCGCCTATCAAGCCACGATTTCCCAGCGACGACTTTCGATGGGATATGGGCTAAAGGCCGGGGCACCATGTGTCGGCAATCAGGTGGTCTAGGCCAGACGGATACGATCAAGGCTAGGAGAAGTCACAAGCCGATGCGCTGTCTTGCGACGTTCAGCAATGCCGACCCGCGGTCCGCTAAGCCTTCTTTACGATCGCTGGGCCATTCCTCGCCAGATACCGACTTCTTGCTCTTGAATTGTGGACACATTCTTTTGCTACAGCGCAAGGGGCACTTTGTGCCCTCACGAGTCGCAAGACCAGCTGAGTTCACCCGGCCTCAGGCAGTTTCAATTCGGGCTAAGGGCAGCGCAATGCTGTGGAAGTTCACAGCGTCAACGGTCGTGAATAAGTGAGACGGAGAAAGTCGAAAAAGCCGACCCCGATATCCTCGACGCAATCGTCTTTGAACGCGCAGACCAAGCCCGGATAGCCATCCAAGCTTGCCGGAATCGCAGTATACGAGGGCGATATCCAAATATTCCACCCTTCGAGAACATTTCCCCTTTCAGCCTGCGCCTCAAGACACGGTAGAGATCCGGCTGGCAGTCGTCTAAACAGCCTGAGCCTCAGGGGCAGACCAATAACAGGCGCGCCAGAATGTAAATCGGAAATTTTACAGGCTGAACGCGTAGCCCCTGGTTACCCGGTCAAGAGAAAACGGCTCGCGGGATCCAGAAGGACGCGCATGACGATCAATATGCGCGGCATTGATGGCCATACAACTTGTTCTTCCGAAACATGGGCCCAATCAATTGGCGCATTTGTATCAGGAAGAGAAAGAAAAGAAAGAAAAAGAAACACGAGGTGCACCGCGGTCTTGGCAGGGGAAAATCGACGGGCGGGACACGGGAGAATCCAGTGCGGGATGATTATGACGATGTCTCATCTCGGATGCTGCTGGTTGCTGGTTGCTAACTGGCGCTGGCAACTTTCCATGTGAGACCTGTCGGGGGTGGATGTTCAACACGTGGTAAGTCGCCGCCAACTCGGGTTGAATAACCTGCAGCCTTTCCAGCGAGCTCTGGGGCACTTCGCGGTTCGATATGAACTCGCCTTGTTGACCGGTCCGGCTGTCCCAGACGTTCTCTTGGAGTGGTATGGCAACCTAGGTGCCCCAGTTATGTTGGGGGCCGGAACGCCGCCAAGGCCTCTTCCTCGTATCTGGCTTCGTCTCCTTTGCGGAATCCTCTGAGCCGTCTTATCCTTCGGTTTGGGCTGCTCGTGGTAACGTAGCAAGTCGTTATACAGACTGATCATCCATCGTTGGATACCAGGAGTGGCAGCTGGCAGATGCTATCAGCCCGGAGGTTTGTGAAGGATTTGGCCAACTGAAAGTTCAGTCGTCCCAGTGTATTTTTTTCCTCCTCTTTCTCCCAATGAAAACACGTGGCATTGATCCGTTGGGCCGTCTGTCAGGCGGGCTCGCTTACTTCCTCTCTTTACCACCCGCCTTCTCGCCTTATCACGTATGTATTCCTGTCGCTTTCTCCTTGTCTTCCTTCGGGATAAGCGGGCCCGCGAGCCGGTGGGGGTGAAATAAGTGAGTACAACGAGGATGGGAATCTGCGCAGACAAGTTGTTAGCTTTGAACATAGGTAAATGGGTTGGGGCGCGGTTTTGGAGCAGTGGGCTTTGCGGTGGCCAAGGATCAGCGCTCCTGTCAGCTTGGCGGAAGTGTGCCACACCGCTGTAATGACCCCCTGGATGGGTGTTTGCTACGGTGCTGGCGAGCCGTCTGTAATTGTATGGCTTTGCTTGGTTAACAGAACTGCTGGGCTTTCTGGCTCGCTTTTCTTTTGTTTCGGCTAATTCGGATACCCTCGATCGTCCTCAGATGTCACTGGACCTAAAGATTGAGACAGCCCGATTAACTTGATTCTTCGACTTGATCTCATTGAATAGGGCCCTGAAAGCTGCTAAAAGATCATATCCCGCAGAGCCGCCAAAGGTGGGTAAGTCTCTTGGTAAGTATCAAACCATTAACTCACTTCTCGGCAACACCATGGCACAAGCCCCTGAAGTACGTGACGTTCAAGTAGGTGAGCACCCTTGGAGCCGCCCTCGTCTTCGAGTCGAGATAGTAGGTAGTCTAATATAACTCGAGTCTTGATTTCTCCCCTGTCATGACCGAGGAGAAAGGAGATAATCCCTCCTAGTTACCGTGGACAGATATCAACCAAACCGCGACCCGGCCACAACTGTCGTATACCAATTCCCATACATCTCCTACCGCATCTTGATAGCGGAGAGCACTGCCGTTGTTGCCGACTGAGCAAAGGACTCGATCTTATCTAGGTTGTCACCACCTTCTATCACGTCGATGATGTACGCGGTATGGCTGTCGATCTACCCCGGTGTGAACAGCGTAGTAGCGAGGGAAGAAGATAGTTGTTTGTCCAGCGAAGGTAACGGAGTTTGTACCCACGACGGCTGTCATGGAATGGGGCGTCCGGAGGCGGTTCGAGACTAAGAGGGGGGGGGGGATATTCATTTAGGTAGCGAAGTTGGATACTATGAAGAAGGTCATGAAGCTGAGGGGAGAGAGCGCGCTGGGCATTGGGGACTGGGGGAGGCGGGTTCGAGCCGGCTGGGATAGGTGGGTTCGAGTTTGAATTCTTGGAGGGAGTCGGTCGAGGTTATGTTGTCGGCTTTCCAGGAGGTATTTATTCGGAGCCATCCCATCCAGACGGGGTCCAGGAGATGGCGTTTCCGGCGGTTAAGTCGACAATGTTCCCTGGAGGCGATACCGGTTAGCTTGGCTGGTATTGGGGAGGGCAAAGAGGGTTGGCAGAGAGGGTTGCGGAAAGGGGTGAATACCTAGCTGCAGTCTCTCGCGTGAACTCGGCGGTTCGTGATGGCTCCAAACGGCCAGAGGGTGCTGAGGGTTGGATCGAAAGACACACCTGGTGGTGCTATCTTGGGCGGCTTCGATAGAGGTAGGTTGGCCTCGGCGCTCCAGAGATGGCGTGAATTAGTAGCAGAGCGAGAAGCAGCGTAGCGTAGCAAGTAGGATTCACTGCGAGTAGTCGATGGCCAGAAACTGCTACGAGCTGGAGCGGAAGGGGCCGCTATGATGGTCAAGAGTTTTGGAGTTTGGAGCTCAGGAGAGAAACCAAACCGTTGAGATAGCTGGGAGCTGAGATTGACTGTATGTCTGATAGAATTTAAGGGGAAAAGACTGCTTAGAGGCAGTCAACTGAAAATAAAGAAAATGAGGCAGATGCGTTGATATTCAAACCGTAATCGATTAGAAACCGCATCAAGGTACTTCGTACTAGTATGGTACCTACTGCTCATGCCCGGACAGCTTCTGCCCACACGGGACGCTCAACACGTCCGAGTCACTTATAATGGTGGGCCGCGTCCGCTGCACCGGACATTGTATTAATCCTACAATCGCAGTCCTTTCCTCATGTTCCCACGGCATCGGTCTTGTGTTCCTGGCGAGTATATAGTTTGTTTCGGACACCTGGTTCAAAGTCTTGCCGCTTTCATACTACTCAATGACTTCAGCTGTCAATTTAGGTATCTACTGACAAGCTGATGAGATTTTCGACTGACCGTGTGCAGGAGACTGGAGCGCTTGTACGTTCAAACGTTCAACAATGGAAGATGGCTTCGGTTCTTTCAAGGTCTGATTGCACACAGCTGTGTATACTGGGCCTCTAAGCTTGCAAGAAAGCCAGATACCGAAGGGAAAAGGGCCATGAATGAAAAGGCGAGAATACATCCTCGCCGCCTGTGTAGGTTTGCATCGTCGTGGCGATGCAAACTTTCAAGACAATCTCGCATTGCCCCTCGCCCTTTCGCTCCGGATTTGACACTGACTATGAATGGCAGTTTCTACGAACCCTCCTGTGGATCGGAGTTCGTCGTCTCATGATCTGCACTTCCCAAATACCTGCTAGAAACCATTTCTGATCGATACATTCGGGGGGCCCACATATTAGCGCGAGCGTTCGTATCGACGCTGCAGGCGGCTGCATGATGCCAGTGCTGACCCGTTTTGTGCAGATGGAATCGCGGATGTGCGTCATCCGGCAAGCAAGCTGCATGAAAACAAGATTAGCGCTCCACACCTTCAACAAATAACCTCCTTGTGGTGTAGTTGGCTATCACGTTCGGCTGTAAATGTTACATTCATATACCGAAAGGTCACCGGCTCGATTCCGGTCGAGGAGATGAACAGTTGATGAGCGATCATCGATTCTTTTTTGCCAATCGAGGCATTTGCTGCTCCCTACTCTGAAATGATGTTTCCCCTTTTTTTATCTCCTTTTTTGGTGACACTATCTGGGGGAAGGCGAGTGACTGTTGCTGTCTCCGGTGAGAGGGTTAGGGTCCAACACATCGACTTGATCCTGTGGAAGGCAATGCCGTGCTTGACCCGCGAGTTCCACGCCGGGAGCTTACCAAACCCTTGAGACTATGTATCATTGTTCTGACCACCTTGGAAGCTGGACATCTCTTCATCCCTGAAGTTCAGGGGCTTCGTGTTCCTCCGTAAATGTGGGGCCTTTGGGTTCGTGCTTAGTCACTCGCTTGCGTCCGCGCTTGGCGCCTAGGATGCGTGAGCTCTTGCCGCCTGGGAGCTGGTGGAAGCTCAGACGGCGCGCCATCGAACCCTCAAGAATCTCATCAAGCACAGCACATAGGAGGCACCAGGAATTACGACTGCAACTAAGCCATGGTGGCAGCCGTTAGTACTTATATTTGCAATATTTGAAGTCGCATTACCCGCGATAGACCCTTTTTGTCTCAGGCCGACTGGCTGCATGGGCAAACGGTAACTCCGAGAACCATCGGGCGCCAAATCGCCAAATCTCACCATGGCGAATGCCTCCAATGAGCAGAGAGAGCTTGACCTCGTCGACAAGGTCGACTTCCGCATCGTAGCCGTCGCCAACAATGAGGAAAAACTGCAACAGCTGCTGAAGGTCTACCTACCGGCATTGCTGCTCAAGGTGGCCAGCGAACACAAGTCCGTGCAAACCAAGGTGAGCTGCCCCTCCGCCCCTCCAGAGCCCCTCCTGTGTTGCCCCTGTCTCCCTGCCCCACATCGGCCACCAGCTCTCACCGGTTCCGATGCTCACGTTCACTTTGCCCCCAACAGGTCATCGAAGTATGCAAACGAGTCGAAACCTTCATCCAGGCCCCAGGGTACGTAAAACGCTGAGATTGTGTGGACTGTCCACTAATCGGCCTCGCAGCATTGTCCTCCCCGTTGCTGCCCTGCTGGACCAGTACAAGTCGGCAACGTCGGTGCTCCTCAAACATTTTGACCTCGTCTTCATCCAACATAGTATCGGGCGACTCGAGCCCGAAGAGCGGCGGGCGTTGATCCCCAAGGCCATCCGCGGCATTGGCTCGGACGAGTTGCGCTCAGAGCCCTCGCCGACTGCCCCTACCCTGTTCAACATTATTCTCCGTCTACTAGCCGACTTCAAGGTGCTCTCGCGTGGAAGCGAGGAGGATGTTGCTCTACGAGATGCAGTGTTCGAAAGCCCGAAGGACGCCGCCTTCCTCGCTAGCTGGCTGGGCAAGGTTCTCCTCCTCCGGGGACAGGCCAGAGAGCCTCCGCCGGGACTCTCTACAGCCGACGTGAAATTCCTTACTCTTAGCAAACCTGACACATGGGACCCCGGCGCTAAGGGCCTCAACCTCACCGAGACACGTATCAAGGTTGCTGCCTTTCTCTCGAGCGGGGCCTTTGTTGACACGGAGCGTTTCTTGCCCGCCATCTACGCCGCGTCGAGCTCTGACTTCCGCATCTCCAATATCGGCGATGACCTCCTCAAGAGGACCTCCGTGTCGTTGGAGGACAAGGAGTTAGTTCGGAAGCTGTTTGAGGCCCACTCAAAGCTGCCGAGCCCCTACCGCGCACGCATCTTGGGTCTCCTGAGCAGGTCCGAGATAGCTACCACCTTTACCGACGAGATCCTGGCCGCGTTCAAGAAGAATATGCTGGCTCGAGCTAATACCAGCGAAGAGACTTCCGGTGACGGCCCAGCGCCTACCGGTTCATCCGGACTCGAGCTTGCGAAGCTGCACCGCGCACAGTTTGAGTTCATCAACTGGGCAGCTCGGATCGGCCCCAGCAAGACCGACTTTCGAAAGGTCGGTGGGCCAATCGTAGATCTGTTGAAAGGGTTCATCGAGGAGCAAGGCTGGCCCAAGGCCAATAGCCAATCTCTCGACGAGCAAGCATTGCGCTCGCGAGCCTACGAAACAATCGGCATTCTCGCAAGGAGTGCCCCCATGTCCGACACCGCATACCTCGCGCTATCTGGGTGGCTCTTTCGCTCCCTCTCCGAAGACCCATCCCACGATATGGTTGTGAACATCGAAAGCGCACTGTCTGGCCTTACCACCGTCCTCAAACACCCACGCCTTGAGGCCGCCTACAGCCAACTGCGTGCCATTCTCCTGACGTACATGACGTTGAACGAAGAAGAGGGCGATGCTGTTCGCAGCGCGAGGTATGCCGTGACAAAATGGGCAAATACTTGCCTCCCGTTCTCCGACATTTACGCGAGGTGGATCGATCTGTTAGCCATCGCCGCTCGGCGGGCCGAACGTAGTGAGGTGGTTGAAGAGGGCAAGAAAGGCCTGGATCCATGGACATACCATGCTGATGATGAGGACTCAAGGATTTTGCCGGAATGGCGGAAAATGGTGCGGAGTTTCTTCTTGGAGAACATCACACAAAGTATTGTTGGCTCCTCGGTATGGCTTCATGGTAGCGGAGGCGGTGGGATGGAGGTTGATGAGAACTCGGCCTTTCTCAACTTTTCAGGAGACGCCTTCTTCGCATTCCCTGTCGCCCTCGATTACTGCAAACGTATGTTGTTTCTCACAGCGCTCGAGGACTTCAAAGCAGATCCAGGTTGGGAGCGGCAGCTGGAGACGCGCACACGATCAAACGTGGAAACCCGACAAACTATCCGAGAGTATCTTGCTTCCCAGGATGACGGTAACCGCGCCCTGTTCCACCTCCTTCGAGCCGCTTTTGAGGGAATGATCAAGGAAGATGTCAAACTAGCCGAGCAATGTGCTACAACGTTTGTGGACGTTGCGTGCTTCGCACCCGAGTACGTATTGGGGCCGCTCGCCCTTCGCGCCGGTGAGCTCATTCCCCTTATTACCTCGAACAACAAAGAAGTACGTGTTCTGGGCGCGAGGGCATTTGGAATCCTGGCCGCTCACTCGGCGTGCTCCGAGGAGTCGATCAAAAAGTCGGCAGAATCGCTGGCCAAGGCTGCAACGTCCTTCAATACAGCTGTTGGCCAAGGCCTCAATGCTGCAGAGGGCGCTTTCCTGGGGTTGGCTCACCTCTGGTCTCGCCGGGTGTACTACCAGACTTCGGTGGAAGAATCTCCAGATGCCGGCTTTGGAGACGTCTTCCCAACACTAGAATCAATGTCCTCTTCCCAGGTGTCGACTCAAGAGGCACTCTTTGAGTCTTATACCCAACTCTGGACGGCCGGGATAGCGATCACTCCAGGGAAAGAAGACGAATCGGACATGGTCGCGTATGTTACGAAGGCATTCGTTGATCCTTTGATGATACATGCCAAGAAGGGCAACGAAAAGGCCATAACGGCACTGGGACGACTCACTCTCGCATTCAAGCAAGATGATATTGTTGGGCTTGTACTGGAAAAACTCTATTCTCTGTACGAAATAAAGGGAGCGGAAGTACAGTTTGCTGTGGGCGAAGCGATCACAGCCGCTGTTGCCTGTTGGGATGCCGGGGTTGTTCAACTCGCCATTGATGTTGCTGCTCGAGAGGGGCCTTGGCGTATAACTGCACGTTCCGACCGGGTCACCTCGGCCCTGAAGAAACTCCTGATAGATTCCAAGACAACCAAGCCGTCTTTGATGAAGGCTTCCGGGATTTGGTTATTCTGCATCATCCAACATTCCTCTCAGTTAGAAGAGGTCCACTCAAAGTTGAGAGACTGTCAAGTCGCGTTCATGAGGCTCCTCGGCGCCAGGGACGATTTGGTCAAGGAAACAGCTACTCGAGGACTTACGCTTGTCTTCCAGAAGGGAGATGCAGAATTGCAGAAGGAGCTACAGCGCGATATCGTTACAGCGTTTACAGGCACAGGCCCGCAGATCAAAGTCGAAGAGGAAACGGAGTTGTTCGAAGCCGGGGCCCTCCCCACTACTGACGGGAATTCCATCACCTCCTACAAAGACATTGTCTCCCTGGCGAATGAAGTTGGAGACCAGAGCCTCATCTACAAGTTCATGTCGTTGGCAGCCGACTCGGCGACTTGGTCTACTCGATCCGCCTTCGGGCGCTTCGGACTCAGCAACATCCTCTCAGAGTCAGAGATCGACCCTAAGCTGTACCCCAAGTTATTCCGCTACCGGTTTGACCCGAATACACACGTGCAAAAGTCGATGGATGATATCTGGAAAGCACTGGTCAAGGATTCCGGCACTGTCTTGGACATCCACTTCGATGCAATCATGAAGGATTTGCTTAAGAACATCCTCGGGAAAGAATGGAGAGTACGAGAAGCATGCTGCGCTGCTATCTCGGACTTAATTGCCGGACGGCCGTTCCCCAAGTATGAGCCCTATTACAAAGATATCTGGGCGGCCGCGCTGAAAGTGCTGGACGACGTGAAGGGGACCGTTCGCGAGGCGGCTTTTCGCCTCTGCATTTCGTTATCTACCACGTTGGTGCGGCAACTTGAAGAGTCAGGGTCTACGGCAGCCGCTGTGGCTATGATGAACGAAGCTCTGCCTTTTCTTTTGTCGGAAAAAGCGATGGACAACTCGGCGGAGGACGTCAAGCTCTTCTCTACGATCACTGTCATCAAGGTCGCCAAAAGCGGTGGGAAGGCGCTGAACCCCTACGTGCCCACATTGGTGCCTCACCTCCTCGGGCAGCTCAGCACGGTAGAGCCGGAGGCGATCAACTACCACTACCTGCGAGCAAAGGAGGAGAACAAGGAGAAGATCGACAAGTTAAGGAGCGCCATGGTTTCGCAGAGTCCCCTCACAGAAGCTATCGAGAACTGCCTTCGCAATGCCGATGCCGAGGTTATCAACAAGCTTGCCCCAGAACTAGAGGAAACTGTCAAGTCATCCCTGGGCATGGCAACCAAGATTGGATGCGCTCGCCTCCTCGGCACCCTGGCAACCCGACACACGAACGACTTCCAACCGCACGCCGCGCGATTCTTGCAACTTATGGAGAAGCAATCACTCGGCCGCAATGATGAAGTCAGTGGAAACTATGCTCGCGCAGCAGCGTATATCTTCCGCGTTGCCCCTGATTCAGCGAAAGAACTTTACGTGAACCGATTCATCAAACTGTACCTGGAGTCAGAAGACGAAACCCGCCGGGAGAAGGTTGCTGATGCCATCTTGGCCTTGTCTAAGATCTCGCCAGATCACTTCACCGCCTTAGAATCGCAACTACTTCCCCTCGCGTTTTTGGCCAAGCATGATATCGACGACTATGTGCAAAAGGAGTTCGAGGAAGTTTGGAGCAAACATGCTGGCAGTGGTTTGACGGTCACACGATACATCCCCGAGATTGTTGGCTTGGTTCAAAAATGTCTCGGCTCTGCCCAGTGGGCACTCAAGCATGCTGGTGCACTCGCGATTGCCTCGGCCGTGGCGGCTATTACTGGCTCGAGCGATCTCACAGGCCAGGTCAATCTCGCAAATATCAAGGCTGTCTGGCCGGTCTACGACAAAGCGCTGCTGCTCAAGACCTTCCCCAAGAAAGAGGAGCTGCTCAAGCCGTTTCCGGACTTTGTCAGCAAGAGCAAGACATTATGGACGGAGGATGCGAAGTTTGGCGAGCAACTCAAGAAGATTGCCATCCGTGAGGCGAATCGCAACAACGAGGACTATCGGCCCCACGCCTTCAGATGTCTCGGAAAATTTGCGGCTGCGAGGGATGACCTCACACTCCTCCCTGAGATCTCGAAAATTGTCTGGCCGTACGTCGACTTGCCGAATGAGGATAAGGATGCTATGGACGTGGATAAGCCTACGAAGCCTAACTCGGCAAGGGGAATAGATACCAAGAGCCAGACTGCCTGGACGGGGATTGAAGCGGTGGCGAAGGGTTATAACCGAAAGAGGATGGCAGAGAATCCTCTTGGCGAGCTGAAGGAAATTGTCCTTGCGCTCGAGCAAGGAGCCTCCTCCACCAGCAAGACGAACCTCGAGAGCCCGTACATTTCGAAGCCTGAGTTCGATATGATCAGGCGTGCGTACTGGTATGAGGGTGTCGCAGAGGTTTTGGAGGCGGCCGGGAAGAGTGAGGTGAAGGCGGCCGGCGAAGGGTTGGAGATTTTGAAGTGGTACTTTGCTACTCTGGATCTGGACCGAGCCGACGCGGGGACGGAGGAGCAGAGGCTTGCGAGGACGAAAGCTGCTGGTGCGGCTTTGCAGCTGTGGAAGAAGCAGGCTGGTGGTGGTGCAGGAGGGCTGGGCGAGACTAAGGATCTTGTCAGTGGGGCCATGGAGAAGGCCCTGAAGGAGGAGAGGTCGCTGGATGTGCAGGCCAAGTGGAAGGAATGCTTGGCGATTCTAGCCTAAGAAGGCAAATGTGCTGTTTTATATGGCTAGATAGCGGTAGATCTCATCTCTGTTTTATTGGCCAATGTTTTCTTGAGATCTCAATATCCACGCGTGATATGAACGGTCTGGTGAGCTAGGAAGGAGTGGCGGTCCATCTGCCCCACCTTTTGTCTCCATCTCAGGGGTGTCAACACTGGAAACAGGGTGGAGAGGAATCGCCAATCGAGCAAAAGTGTCGCAATACCCACCAAAACGTCCATCAAATTAAGGGCAACTCGTATAGTGGTCAGTACAGTTCGTTGTGGCCAAAAACCTCTCCCGAATAAACCCAGGTTCGATTCCTGGGTTGCCCACATTTTTACCCTAACCCTCGATGTTGTTGTCGCCTGGTCTGTGCGCCGGCATCGGCACGGGAATCGCTTGTTTGATGATCCGGCAGCTCTTGCGTCACACGCTGCCCAGAGCAGGTGCCAACCAGCGACGCCTGCGAGAGCTGATCTGGAGCTTGTGCCTCGCCGACGTATTCACATCGCTGCCTTTCAGCTCCAAGGCGTCTCTTTTTTGCCCAACTTCCGTTCTTTACTCTTCTTCTGCCTTCCAGGCGACGCGGAGCTGCCTGTCCATTCCACGCAGATCCGATTGTTCCATCCCGTCACCGCGCCCCAACAGGAAGACCCCGCGCTCAGTGCGCTGGCTTGCCGATTTTAAAGCCTTATCGCCCGGGCCCGTCTCCCACAACCTCCCTCTCGCCCAACGCCACCGGGAAAACCTGCTCCCACCACACTTGGGCGCCCTTACTTTGATAGCCGAGAGCCTGGGTCGACCCCCTCAATATTGACTTGCCGTCCAAGATCACCCTCTTCGCTTCTCGCCTTCACAGCCTTCATCCCACCAGTAACCCCTCCTCTGTCATAACCCCGCGCCTCAACACCCGCCGTTGCCCGATCGCCTCCCACCCAAGATGGCGAGCGTGGAGGATTTGCATGCCTTTATGGGCATCACTGGCGCCAACGATGACGCCGCGCAACGCATGCTTGACATGTGCGGTGCCGACCTCGAGCAGGCCATCCAGCTCTGGTTCGCCGACGAAGACCTCCAGCGGACGCTCTCAACCCCAGCGCCTGCAGCCGCCGGACCGAGTACGAACACATCGCGGGCCCAAGCCCGACCAAGCAGATCACAGTCGAACCGCCGAGCGGGCCGCGAGGATGACCAGGGCGTCATCCACCTCGATTCGGACGATGACACCCCGATGACGGAAGATGAGGCGTACGAGCAGTTTGACGACGGCGATGATACCTTCAACGCTGTCACTGTTGCCCGGACGGCACAGGAGGAAGAGGATGCTGCAATGGCCAAGAGACTACAAGAAGAGTTATACGCCGGGCAAGGCGCTGACGAGGAAGGCGTTCGTGCTCCCATGGCTCGTACAACTGAGACGTTGGTTGCTCCCGACGCCTACGGTGGCCCGGATGAGGAAGTCATACTAGAGCAGATTCGCAGGCGGGCGGCACCTCGACGTATGTTATTCTGAGATTAATTTTGGTCCGCGGAGCTTTTCCGGGATCGTTCTGGTGCACGAGCTAACACATGACAGCACGCCCGCGCAATAACCCATTTGCCCAGTCGGTCTGGGAAGACGAAGCCAGAGCAGCGGGTCCCGCAGGCCCTGCCGGCGCCCCTCCAGCGCCAAGTGCTGCGTCTAGTCGAGCGACGCGACTTGCCGAGCTCTTCCGCCCTCCTTATGACCTAATAGCCAACATTACCTGGGACGAGGCGCGTGATTTGGGAAAGGAGAGCAAGAGATGGATTCTGGTCAATCTGCAAGATATGTCCGACTTCAACTGTCAGGCGCTCAACCGCGATATTTGGAAAGACGAAGCCATCAAGGCGTTGGTCAGCGAGAATTTCGTCTTTCTCCAGTTTGACAAGGCCGACCCGTCAGCCCAACAGTACATTTCGTTCTATTTCCCCAGCCAATCGCACGAGAACCCGAACAACTACCCACATGTGTCTATCATCGATCCTAGAACCGGTGAGCAGGTCAAGGTTTGGAGCGGGATCCCTTTCCCTCCGTCACTGGATTTCTATGGGCAGCTTGTCGAGTTCCTCGATCGATACAGCCTGGCCGCTAACAGCAAGAATCCTGTCACCAAAGCGAAGCGTCCCGAACGCTCGGTGAATGTTGAGCGGATGACAGAGGAAGAGATGCTTCAGTTGGCGATGCAGAATAGCTTGGAGGCGGACGGCAGCGATGGTTCGCCCGATCTGATCGACCCCGATGAACTTACGAAGTCTGTTGGGGATCTTGGCTCCGGAAAGGGCAAAGAGAGGGCCGACATGGAAGCCGAGGATGCTGCAACACCCGCTGCTTCAGCACCGCAGGTGTCACCGTTTGCTCGGATCCCGTCCGATCGACCTCACGTGGAGCCGGCGGCTGATCCTAAGACGACAACGAGAATCCAGGTGCGCCACCCACCCAGCCGCAGTATTCGCCGATTCCGTCTCGATGAACCGGTTGTCCGGCTATACGAGTGGCTTAAGGCAGAACCCATTGCGGGCAAGGAAGGGGTTGCATTTGAGCTCAAGTCCATGCCGCAGGGTAGCGATTTGATCGACTTCCTCGACCAGACGATCCAGGAGGCTGGGCTCTCGAACGGAACGGTCATGATGGAGTTCGTTGACCCTGAGGATTGAGCGCGCTGAAGAACATACGCGCCCCATTTTATTCACTACTTTCACTCAAGATGTACCATCCGGGAGGCTTTTTGCGATTGGATTGTGCGAGGACGATACACCTCGTTAGACGGCGTCACTGGCACGGAGTTCGCGCAGACTCTTCGACAAATGTGGCCCTCTGCCTTTCTTGTTAGTGGCTACCGACACTGCAGCGTTTTCCTTCACTTAAGGGAGGGTTTTATGCGGGTATGCAACGGGATAGCGGTGCTAGGTAATGGAGCATGACGGGCCGCCTGGTTGGTTGGCATATCCGGACAGGGAGTGACAAGGGCTACATTTGCATTGGAAGGAATCCATTGAGGGGGCATCAACTTAGAGAAGTAGACTATTGCGTAAGGCATGGGCAAACAGGTTTCTAGTTGGGTGAAATCCATTCTCCTGGTTGCTCAAACAGCAGGCATCAATGATCAATCATCATGGTGAATCCAGATCTGGAATCGGTTACCAATGTCGAAACTCCCTCACCGTAATTGCCGAGGTTTGCTCGTCGACCAACCAAATCGTGCTTGGCGACCATGTCTGGGGCAAATCCAGCTGAAGCTCGGCGTCTTGCGTGCCGACAACGAGAGCCAACCGGGTAGTACGTTGCCCCTGCGCGGGCTGAGGTGAGCACGCCTCACCTGGTAAGGCAGGTCATTCGTTGGCGGGGGAAGGTGAGCGAGGGGAAACATCAGCCCTGGCGAGTGAGCGAGGGAGCCTTTTCTTCCCACCTGCCGTCACGCTTGTCGCTGCCCCTGAAACACCCCACGCTTGTTTTTAGCCCTGGCTGACGACACCTCAGAAGTGACGCGATAGGGGTGACGTGATTTCCGCGATCGAAATCCCGCGGCCAATGGTCGAGGGGCCTGCGGGGGTGGTCTTACTCACTGAGGTACGCTGGGCAAGGGCAGAGTCAAGGTTTCTACGGCAAATTTGGTCAAATTTCTATGCATTGCTGGAAAGCGAACAAGACAGCGTTCAATGCAATGTCAACGGCAGGTCAGCGCCGGTCAGGCCCTTCCTGGCGACCCTGGGGTAATTACAGGGAAAAAAGTGACCTGTGGTCTGGCCCTGCGGAGAAACGGCGGGGAGGGCGGGAATGGATGTCGTGCTGCGCTGCAAGAGCGGAGGGAAATTGCAAGGGTCAACAGCTGCGTCTTTGCTACGGCTTTGGAGTTGCCCATTGGTGAATTGGCGGCGTCCAGGTTTTTGGGACGAGTTTCGACGTTCAGGTTGGCGTCGGTTTGGATTGGAGTTCAGTTGGGCATTGGGATTCGGTCGTTGCGCTGCTGGAGATTCCCGTGTCCAGAAGCGACGACGAGCGTGCCCCGCCGCTGCAACTCTGTCGCCTCCCCCTGGCCCGGGATCCATCCCTGAGCGTGGAGGGGCCGTCCGAGTGGAGGTCGCGATAAACAAATTCCCATGGGTGGGCGCCATGTGTTTTCCTGGAACCCCACACTCTGGAAGTGCACATTGGCAACCAGGCACACCGATATACTGGACAGAGCGCATACTGGAAAAGGGTGCGCCTGGCTGCGGACGGTCTTCTTCTTTTACTTTTTGTAGCATTTCCCCCAATCAATAGCTATAACCGAGTATTTGAGCTGTCTTGTTTCTCGCAATTTGGACCTGCAGCGCGCATAGCACCAACCCGAACGAAAGCATTTTGGCGTCCAAAAGGTAAGCACACTGAAAGTAACGACACGCCCCTCGATCCTTGAGCACCGGCCTCCAGCTGGTTTCCCTGGCTTCCGTGGTTTCTACATGTACCTGGCTTTTTTTCTTTCCTGCAGCTCCTTCCGCACCGTTGGCAATTCTTGTCTCACTTTTTTTGTTGACCAATTACCCAATCCAGACGTCGCCTGCATTTCGATCTCGACAGCGACTGGTGGCACATTCCGCTGCGCGCCGCCCTCACACCGACTTCCACGACCGAGCCGAGCCTCGTCCTCTCGCAAGAGAATTCTTCGGCCCGTTCCCATCATCCAGGGCACAGCTTGTCGGAGGAAAAGAGACTGGTCGTCGGGAGTTCTTGAAGAACACGGGCTGCGCTTTTGCTTGCTTGGCAACTTTCACCGACGCCCGCCTCCGCTCCCTCCACTAGCACACGGGATTCGCCCGCCGCCTTATGCTGCGCAATTGGACGGGTGTTTTGCCGAGAGAGATACGCGCATTCTACGCCAGACTTTAACGACGAGTTTAGAGAGACGCGGCCATGGCGGACAAGGATCACAGAGAGTACGAAGAGGGCGAAGGGTCGCTCGACCCGGAGCTGCTGTACACTAAGGAGTACTGCATTGGTTGGTTGCCCTCAATAACATGGGCCCTGCCAAGGCCCATGTGGGAGCGCTTGCTAACGGACGTTGATTCCCAGGCGGAGGTAGCTTTGGCAAGGTCTACAAGGGGTGAGGTGCCCCTCCAAGCTTCCTAGTTCCAGTCTGGACGACGTTACTAACATTCTGCCTCAAGGGTTGACAAGCGAACAGGCCATGCCGTGGCGATCAAGGTCATAGACATCGAGAGCGCAGAAGACGAAGTCGAGGACATTATTCAGGAGATCGCTATCCTTTCCGAGCTACAGTCGCCATATGTCACCAAATACTATGGCTCCTACGCCAAGGGGGCCGAGTTATGGATCGTCATGGAGTTCTGCTCTGGGGGTAGCTGCGCCGACTTGATGAAACCCGGCCTGATTGGAGAGGACTATATCGCCATCATCGTGCGGGAGTTGCTCCTCGGGTTGGACTATCTGCACTCGGACAAGAAGCTGCATCGCGACGTTAAAGGTAGGATTTGTCTTGGTTTGTCTGATCCGATGTTCTTGGTGCTAACGTATGGTAGCTGCGAATGTTCTCCTCTCGGCCAATGGGCAGGTCAAGCTCGCGGATTTCGGCGTCTCTGGCCAGCTCTCGGCGACCATGACGAAGAAGAACACATTCGTTGGGACACCATTCTGGATGGCACCCGAGGTGATTAAGCAGAGTGGCTACGACCATAAAGCAGACATCTGGTCATTGGGTATTACAGCCCTTGAATTGGCCAACGGGGAACCGCCATATGCCGACATCCATCCGATGAAGGTTCTGTTCCTGATCCCGAAAAACCCCCCTCCACGACTCGATGGAAATTTTACCAAGGCTTTCAAGGATTTCATCGAGTTGTGTCTTCAGCGGGATCCCAAGGATCGACCATCGGCAAAGGAGCTGCTCAAGCATCCGTTCATTAGGCGCGCCAAGAAAACGACTTACCTTACCGAGCTCATTGAGAGGCACAGCCGATGGAGTGCCACACACAAGCAAGAAGATGAGGAGAATATGGAAAGCGACGAGGGGTACGTCGAGAATCGCAACCCTATCAACGAGGACATGTGGGACTTTGGCACGGTGAGACTAGTTAGCGACCGCGGCGGCCTTGTCAACAGGCCCGGCTTGTTGAATCCCATGGACGAATCTGCGACGAACGCGAGATCCTTGAGGGCAAACGAGCCCCAAAGCGACTACGGCGAGAGGAGGAGGGAGCCCAGCCCAGCAAAGCACGCGATAGACCCCAGAGACACGCTGAAGCCGCAAGGTGGAGGAGGTAATGGGGCCGGAACTTCGAGGCAAGCTTCGCCTCAAAGGAGGCCGGTACCCGCACAGGCCATGTCACCGCCATCTCCAGCGAAGGTGCCTCTTCCAGGATCGCCCAGTAAATACCACGTTCGGGATCCGGAGACACCACGTGCGTCGTTGGCTAAGCCCATGCCCGCTCTTCCAGTAGGAAACTCTCCAGATTACGATCGGGTGCTGCAGGAGCAGCTCCAAAGGGATATGAGTGGAATGAACTTGGGCTCGGCAATTCAGAGCCAGACTCCACTGCATCTTGGGCAACAACTCCCACAGTCCAGACAAGTATCTGCGTCAAGGATCCCACCCATGAAAATACCAGAGATACCGCCATTTCGGAGAGTATCACAGCAGCAGCCGCTGCAGAGGACAACAAACCAGGTACAACCGCAACCGCAACTGCAGCCTCTTCGGAGCAAAGCATCACAGCAGTCGCTGTACAACAGCAACAATAACCAGCCAGCACCGAACCAGTTTTATCAACAGCAGCAACAGTACCCCTCACAGCCTCCGCAAATTCCGCCGCACAAAACCAACTACGTCAGCTCCGGGCTGCCCCCTCTACCATCGAAGGAACTTCCGCGAAATTCCGCATGGGCTAGCCAGTCCTCGTCTGCGTCATCGACCCCTGAGCCGGGCGGAGGCGGTACGGCGGCGCCGTTCGCCTTCCCCCCGCCGGCGCCTTCGAACCCCAGTGGGGACCTTGATGCGCTCAACGATGTTATCTTCCCCGCGCTGGAAGAGGCGCTCAAGCGGCGCCAAATACATCTCCAGCAACTGTACCGGCCGGAACCAGGGTTCCCGGTTGCCCCGCCAACGCCTGGACAGCAAAGGGCTGAAGCGGCCCACGAAAAGATCCGCAAACTCGTGTACAAGCTTGCACATGTATGCAAGGAGATCGACCACTACGACAAGGCAGAGCCTGTAGGCATGGGCAAAGATGTCGGGGCCTTCCTGGAGGGGTTGCTGGAAGAGATACTTGTCAGGGTTGAGCCGCTGGACGAAGAAGAAGAGGCAACATAGGGGCGTGTGCTTCGAGTGGTGTCGCGGTGTTGTTATTTATGTTCATGATAGACATGATGGGAATGAAGTTTATGATGATATTTCCAACTGAGAACGATCGCGCAGAGTGAACCCCAATCCCGGAATAGCTTCAACTAGCCTATTTGCGCTCGGGCCATGTCTGTAGTGGTTGTCAGGAATCCAGCTACCAGAGCAGTTTGAAGAATAACCGACACAGAGTACCCTATCACAGATTGGCCATGATCCCCCTCCCCTCTCTCGATGGCTGGCTCTGACACTCACTGGCTACACCCGACCTAATCCTGCAAGCAACTACCAGCCGAGGAATCAGAGGCGAGCATTGACGGGATAATGTCAATTGCTATCTAAATACGAAACTAAGACAGGCAAGATTTTACGATATGAGCGGCCTCCTTGAGGGAGATATAATCCCGAAATAGCGTCAAGTAGGCTCTTTCCCGATCATTGTGCTCGCCACTTCTCTCCCACTTCTCGCGAGTGAAGCAGTTATGATACTCGATAAAAACACGCCGCTGCGGAATTATCTGTGTCTCGTTGCTTAAGGTCTTTGCTCTTTGCTGCAGAAACAAGTTCTTTGGGCTCATTTGCTTCTGTCATCTCTGGACATGGCTGAACACGCAGCGATTACGGGGAAGGCACACAGCTGAGACTTATGTTTTGGTCGTGCAGGTAACCGGGATTTGCCTCTATTTTCGCAAAGATATCATGTGCTGTGAATGCCTTTGCGTGCTGGTTGCGGTCGCTGTGGTTGACGTGATTGCTAAAACTTGAGGTTTGTGCGCTGCGGTGCTCGTTGTTGCGGTCGCGATAGCTTCATATTTGGGAGGTTAGTTTGCTTAATACCCACGCACGGTCGCAGTTGCGGTCGGGGCGGCTGCCTCACGATAGCGTCAATCGTTTGCTTGTGTTGCGCTTTTGCAGCCCTGGGGCAAGTGCTGCCACAAGGAGAACGTCAGAGCTCAGGTATCGGCAGCCTAACACACCAAGCTTGGAGCCTCCCTGCCTTGGTAAGCCCCATTCTCAGATGAAGCCCTACGATGGCCTTAAGACGGAAACCCGTTAAATGGTAAGATTACTAGTCATTCAATCGTGGACAGACTGAGATATTAGACTCATTGTGCCAGGGCTAGGCTGGTCGGGATCTGATCGACAAGAAGGGACTGGGGGCCACTAGCTGGAAAGCTTCAGGTTTATATGGCCATGGATGTCGAGGGAAAAGGCGCCTTTTGGTGGAATATAGTCTGGATTAAATACTTAGGTTAGAACTCCGGGCAGGAGGAATTGAGAGGTGTCACTTACATCTGCTCCTGCCGAATGGAATAAGGTAGAGAAGACCACCACTGTAGGGACCTTATGGGTTAGAGATGTTCCAGCCTTCGTTAAGAAGATTTGGTCTGAGATTGTTGCCTTCGAGCCATGACAGGTACCTGGGTGAGGATGTCAGTTCCTACAGCCTAGTGAAGGCGTGGAGGCCATGTAGTCAGGAAAGCCAACAAGCCAACAGCAACAATGTCAAATACCACATCAAGATTGTTTACAGATACGAGAACTCAAAGCTTGTACCACAGAGGGTTAAATGATGTAAGCATGGCGCGGTAGGCAGGTTGACGGTTCGATTGTATTTGTTGCGTGCCTCCTTCCAGGTTGTTGCCGCCGTCCACCTTCGTGTGTCAATGAGGCGGTTCGTACCTAGGATAACGTAACTGCCTCTCACGACGCGAAACAGTTCGTCGTCGCAGTTCGGCGGGGCGTCTGGTGGCAATTGGCTGTCGCGATCCAACGAATCGGTTCGTTGCTGTGGTCAACCTTTGAGCGTCAATTAGGCGGTTCGTTACATGGCACAGCTTGCTATCGCGGTCCAGCAATGCAGTCGACAGATGGTCTGACTTCATCACGAGAAGGTAGTAGGTTGCCGAGAGCTTCTTGAGTGAGAATGACAGGACAGAAAGAGTATGAGCCATGGTACGGAGCTTGGGTGGCAGAGTTCGATATTAGCAGTGCGGGCGATGCCACCCTGAAGACGGCAGACACTTCTGAAGCGCTCGTGTTGGCGATATTGGGCTTGGAGTTCGAGGGAGGATAGCAAACTGTATTAGCTAGTGAGGAGATAGCCGATTGCCCAAACATGCGACGAGCCTAATGAAACGCAGCTAGGTAGGTGGCAGTTTCCTACTGACGGCGTAGCCATAGCCATGATTGCAGTTGTCGGTTTCTGGACGATGGGTAGCGAGCAACTGTTTCCGTTCAGGGCACAAGCTGAGGCTGTTGAGAACTTGATGAGCGGAAAGTGCCAGGCTGGGGAATCGTAAGGCCCGCCAGCAGCCCTCGTATCTCCAAAGTGTACTTGTCAGCAGGGTGGCGATACCAGGCTCAGGCGAAGATGGGCTATTCCAGGCCTCTAAATAAATCCAAAGCATGCCTGAAATTACAAAAAGGTCCATAGACAGTGAGGGACAGGACAGGCAGGATCGCTCCGACAGCCAAGTTTATTACTTGGACAGATGAGAAGATGGACTGGACGTATATTTAATCTGACCATCTTCCCATATTCTCTTATCCTAATCTGACGTCAGTGACATTTCCTCTTAGCATTTAGAGTCAGATGTAAGAACAACTCACCAGTGAGGTTAACCTCGGGAAAGAGCCAGAGCTCTCCATGCTTATCAAGGGAGGGGGGCTTCTGACTTTAAAATGACAAAGCATTTGGCGCAGATAGATGCTCAGCTCGGGAACCGTCAAGATTGACAAATGCGCGCCAGAGTTTGAGGAGAAACCGGCGAGAATGAGCGAGATATAGCCGAGGGGGAGAAGATCGGATGGAGCAGACGACAAACAGTTGAATAACGACCGCTCATACTCGAATAAGCGTCGCCCGGCTTCGTTATTCGCGTACGGTTTCGTCCGAAGGTGTTGCTGCCCTCTGGGAAAGAGTCGTGCTCGTTATTCGAGGAGGGTTTCGTCCGATGGTGTCGCCACGCGCTGGGCAGGAGCTGTGCTCGTTATTCGCCTAGGACTTGTTGAGTGCAGGTGCGTATAAGGGGCAGGAATGGTTGCGCGCTTGCTTCGATGTTGCGTGAGTTACTCTGAGTTTGTTTGTTGCCTCTGCGGCCAGCGTGAGGTGTCATGAGCGGGTGTTATCCGCTGCAGATGGTATCCTTGCTCGCCAAAGCGGAAGAGGAAGAAAGAAATACCGTTGTAAGGGAAACTCATAAAGCCGCTTCCGTCTTGAGACAGTCGGTCATTCCTGATCTCAGCTTTCATTGTTCGGGAGTACAAATCTGGGGGAAGTCCCATGGCGCTCTGGATGCCCCACGAGGGGTAGTAGCATTCGCAGAGCGGAGGGGGCTCTGGGGCAGCTCGTCACGAGGGGTTGTGTGTGGTGTGGTGATACTGGTGAAGTTTATCAGGGCCCCTGCGTACTGTAAGCTGTCAGTTTTGAAACGCGTTTTGCTTTGTCTGAGTTTGTTTTATCTTCTGGGTTGTGTGAGAGTGCGGCTATTTTGCTCATTTTGGGAGGGCTGCCTTACGACCCAGGTGGAAGGTGTGACTGATGGCGGCGTGGCGGAGAGGCGGGATGTAATCTGGGGAGGAGACTTCAGATCTTGGGGTTCAGTGTGACGACCTACGTGCTGTCAAGCTTTGTGCTGTGTTCTCGTACTCTGGCGTCGGAAAATCTCGCAATGCCTTCATCTCGCGAGATACGTTTCGTTGTGGCGGGTTTCGTGAATAGTTTGCTCTGTTGAGGTTTCGAGGCATGAGCGGCTGTACCTTCCAAGCTAAAGGCCAGGCGCTGCTAGCGGATACCCGTGAGAGGGGCATGACTCACCTTTGCGTGTTGGTCACCTTGGAAAGGGTGCCATCGAGCTGAAATTAACAACGTGTAAATCTCGTGACGTAACCACCTCTCCAAGGCATGCAGACCTCCTTGCGAGAGGGCCGCTTCCACGACATTCTGGAAGGAGGTAGAGTATTGCTGTGTGACAATGTTCCTGGGAAAGAGCACTTCTCTGAAAGCACACGCATCAGGGGCACAAGGCTGGATCAGATGTGCGGCCTTGTGTTACGCCTTAGCTCATGGATCTCCAGCAACACAAAGCACCACTCGGGACCGACATGATTTAAATAAAGATCTTGATATTATCGCCCTAACGAAGGTGTGGCCTCCTGTCCACTCTATCCGTGACAGCAAGCCCAAAAGTCTAGGTAGGTATTCGCGCTCTGACATGTCTGAACTCGTAGCATCGTGTATCTCGTAACCGTCCAGTTAGACGACCGGGCCTAAGCAAGGACAAACAGAGTTCATCACAAGGAACTTGCCATCAGCTCTGTCGGTTTGATCGTGAAGTCCTGCGGGATACATTCTGTGAACTCAGTCGAATACAACGCGTCAGACGTCCAGTTTGGGTTCTGCCATTTGGTGTTTGTGCATTCCAGGTTGACATTGCCAGTCCCCATTGCCTCAAAGCTTTTCCTGTACATCTAGTTAGTGCCATATCCGCTAGAGTAGAGTCTGAGGGGGGGTAGCATACGGTGTTGTATCTTTCGGGCAGCTCCATTTCTGCTGGAGGTCTACTCGCCCTGACGACTTATCGAACTGGAAAGAGGCCTCGGTATCGTCTGGGCCAGTACATTGGAACCACATGTTACCATAGAAAAAGTCCATCATTTGTGTACTGTAGGCTGAGCATGCTAGCGCGTGGGGGAGTGCTGGGTTGGTCAGATTGAAGTCGACGGTGCCGGAAGCGATGCGGTGGCTGGGAAAACTGTAAATCACAGAGCTCCGGTAATGGAACCCATTTATCGACCAAGTGAGCGCCATCGATGCATCACCACATGTTGTAGTTTGCTGTTCAGAAATTTGCCTGTCGGTACTGGTCGGGGCAGAAGAGGCAAGGGCCCCAAATAGGAGGGGTGCAAGATATTTGGACATTTTGATGTCGTCTTCAAAGATGTAAACTTGGTTAGGGATACGATATTTCGTTCGGTAAGTCGTTGGCAAAGACAATATTGGTGAGTGATCTGGGGAAAGCTGAAGTTATGATCGGGCACTGGCAACCTCTTATATGCTCACAGCAGCTTCAGCTCTTCGTCAGTAACGTTGCTATCCGAATCGCCGTGTGCCAACTGCCAACTGGTAGGCAGCACTTTCGGTCAACAGACCCGGGACACAGGTGACGTCTAGAGAGGTTGCGTCTCGTATCCAGACAAGGCAAGGCGGAGCTGTGGGGGCACTGGTCGACGGATCTTGTTCCTGGCCCGGATACACGACTTTTGCCTATTTGCGTATCCGTACTAACAACAGCTCGTCCTCGCTAACCGCAAGCTGCCGCCCGCGCTCCGCTGGAGGGCTGCGGGGCTAAAGAAAACCTTTCGTATCCTGCGCCGAGGGCGAGGCACATCCGGTATAGGATTTGGTGTTGGCATCCCGAAGGAGTTTTGTCTCTCTAAACGGGACCGCGACACACCCAGCACGGCACACCACGGAAGACCGCTACCGCAAAGGGAATTCGGCATATTCGGGCATCAACAGCTAAGTTTGTGCGACGCGAGATTCTTGGTCACGGTATCGAGCTTCTGCAACTCTTCACCGCCTGGCGCTCGGCGGCAAGCTCTGCGTTCCATGGAGCCCAACCCTCCAGGCCTCCAGGGAACACAGGGCGATATTGCTGATGTTTATTTCTCCGCAGATCACGTCTTCTCGTCTCGCTCGGCGGAGAGTAACTGGCTCCGATCGCTCGCGGTCCTGTTAGAATGCCACTCGCTGTCTCATCCTCATAATGGTGGCATGTCTCGAGGTTGTACGGAAACACCAGCCACCCGAACTGTCACATCCAGGCCGTAGCCGGGGCTTGCCGCAAGTTGCACCGTTGAACACACCGCCGGGGTAACAGACACCGATGCCGCTTCGCCACTGCTGCGGACCGGAAACGGCAGCCCGCTGGCGATCGAGCTGTTGCCCCTGCAGCTTTGCGTCGGCCCAGCATGCGGGGAGCCGCGTCCCTTGACGAGAAAAACTCAACGATATCGGGAAAGCAAAAGCGGGGAAACATCACGAAAGCATTGGATGGGGGAGAAAATCGGCTTGTATGGACTCAAATATCCTCTGCGGTGAAAGTCCTCGAAAAATCGAGTCCTCTTCCGTCTCGTCCTCCACGAGAACGCTGACGAGGGGCTGGTTATGGTACTTGGCGTTGTCTCAACAGCCTCAAAGCAGATCAACCAGCTTTGACCCGATGTAGTCGATGTTGACACCCCATCTCTGGGCAGGGCACTGGAGATAAAGCTTTCCATCGGCAAGTTCCACTTCGCAGTACGACGAATCCTTGTCCTTCAGCTTGTCGACAATACGGAACACAAACTCGAGCTCGGGCACCGCCTCCAAAAATCCCTCCTGGAGAAGATCATCTTCGCCGAACTTCTGGTACTTCATCTGATATGCCAGGGCCTCAAAGTATTTGAGGGTAAAGCTTCCGAGGCAGGTCTCCCAGTCCTCGCGGAGATCGCTACCCTTGACCTTCCCGGCTGCAGATAGCTTGGCAAAGGTGTCCTCGAAGTCTGTGATAAACGTCAGCTAACCGCGTCCATATCAGGCATGTCTCTGTCTCGGGCGCATGTGCTCTTGTGCCTAGTCTCAACTCCCGAGACAGCTGAAAAGGGGGAGAAACTGAAACGGGCTCGGATTGGCACATACTAGGGTTGAGCTTGATCTCGTCATCAGACTTGCCGAGAAGCTCGGCAAGCGCATGCTGAGTGTCCTTGATCGTGGGCTCGTAGTCGCCCCTGATGCTGAGGCGCGCCGAGAAGCTGATTGGCTTTTCGGTGGGGGCCTTGTTGAGGGCAGGAAGGAGGTTTTGCTCCTGAAGGCAGTAATCGATGTTCACACCGAGGTTCGTCGGGTTGAAGACCATCCTCAGCTTCCCATCCTGCACGTCGGCGCCGCTATATGAGAAGCGCGAGGGCTCAACCTCGTCGGCCGCCAAGGTGAGAACCTTGGCGTGTGCGATCTCGTTGACCTCAGCGGCAAGCGAGTCATACCTACCGGTGAGATACTTCAACTGGTAGATGGCGCCCTCGACATATCTAGAAATATGTGAGAACGTTGCAAAAAGGATGTTGATGGCGACCTTAGACTTACGACTTGATACAGCTTCCTAGCGACTCCTTGGCATAGCCGTCGTTATGATAGGGCCAAATGGCGTTGGGGGTCACCTCAACAGTCCATGTCTCGCCGAGGACCTCAGACAGTTGCTTCTCAAGGTCGGCCTTGTTGTTATCCCACTCATCTCTCACGTTCTTGCGCAGGGCAAGCGAGAGCTTCTCGGCAGGCGGAAGGAGAACCATGATGAGATTGATTGCCGGTCTGTTTGAGGGTCAGAGTGAAGGGGGTATGTCGAGAGGGTGAGGTGAGATGATGGAGATGTTTTGTTCTCATCATGACCAAGCTCGTCTCTTTATACCTTACTCGGATAGCCCGGTGTGGACTCCCAGCACGCATCTCGCGCGGTCCCTCCCCACGACGCGATCCGGTCTTCTCGACAGTGTCGCTTTTCGAAACACCATCCTGGGCAGCAGCGGTAAGTTCGCTTAAGTCGTCCTCAAATGAGTCAACCGGCATGAAGAACCAGCCAGCCAAGTGTGTTGTCTGGAGCTAGATGTCGGCCGTGCAGGCGCCTTCATTTTCTCAGTGCGTGCACTCACCGCAGTTGTGGTTGAAGCTGAACAGCTCGTTTCCGCACATGTCGAAACAGCATCCCAGAAGCGAGCGGGGGTGCTGCAGTGTGAGGAGCTAGTAAAAGATGGCGTTAGGCACTGGCGAGACTGGGCAGGCGCAGCCAGATCACAGTGGATCATACCCTGCCAGGCGCGCTGTGGGACTAGTCAACCCGGCTGGGGACCCCAGCATGGGAACGCCCCAGGGAAGCCTCAACCGTGGAGCAACTGCCTTAGGTAATGTCAAACGGCGGGGGGAGTGAGGCCTCTTGATCTTCTTGCCCGCCATCGCCTACCCCTCAATCAAAATAAACCATGTAAAGGCAACACCGCGACTCGTGCTGGTGGCTTGTTTTGGATCCTGATCCAGGGGTTTGCATCACGATTCCGCCTCGCTGCCTGCTTGTCCTGTTTGCTTGGGCTTGTGGTGGCGTCCCAACCCCCGAACGCCGTGTTGTCAACGCCCAAACCAACCCCGCGTTCAGCCCTCAGTCCCATACGTCGGATGTGCTTGATCTCAGGGGTGTCGCAGGCGCCACATCGCTATGAGGGCGCCGGTTCGGACTTCTCACTTCCAGCACGATGAGGGGTTTTAAGACAGATGGCGGTCAGAGAATGTCCATCCGACAGCATGTAGATTGTTCCGTACATCTCACAGTCGCATTACCAACTTCCCGTTTCCCGGGCTTGTTTGCACTAGCGTTCAGTCATCCCCCCTGACCTGAGACCAAAAAGTGATGCCTTCGTTGTAAGTTCCCGGAATCGAACCGCCTACCACACTGCATCGCTGAACACATGCCAGACCTCTCAAAGCCCAAGTGGCAATCCGCGACATCTGGAGCCAGGAAGATGGTGACCTTCAGACGACCCTCAAGAGCCTGCAGGAGCTCCTTGGCCATGAGGTCGTCATTGAGCCGGAATGGCAGCTTCTGCTCGCTGCGCTTGAAGAGTTCTACCCCGACAAGGGAAACTTTGTGGCCATCCTCGCCGGTTGCGTCCAAGCATGGGCAAAGAGCATGATGGAACTGCTAGAAGATTCGGCACACGAGGACTGGACTGAGACCGTTCTGGAAAAGTCCAAGTCCGGCAGGCTGCGGCTTTTCCTGGAGGTCTCGACTTCAGACAATGCTGCCACCTCGTGGTCTGAACAGCGGAGCGGCTTCATTATCACGCTGCCGAAGAAAAGAGTCTTCCAGCCCGCCGAGCTGTTCCCCATTTTCCGCGGCAAATTGTTGACATGCTTCGAAGCCCCCAAGAAAGCGCAGCTTCCTATTCGACAGGGGGCAACCGCAGCAGACGAATGGGCTGATGTGGAGATGGATACCGCGACTGGGAAGCCTGAAGTGGTCGAGAAAGCTCGGAGTCTGCCCCCCGCAACGGCCAAGACTACTGTCGAGTTTCTGCCCAACGCCCTATCTCTACCCAGGCCCGACGAGCTGTTCCTCAGACCCCCCTATCACTTGACCCTCATTCCGGGACACTCGGAGATTGAGATTCAGTGCAGCCATTCACCGACCCTGAAGGTCCTTTCCGACTATCTTCAGCGATGGTGTCGGGTCAACCATCACGACACAGCCGAGGTATGCCACTCTCCCTCAACAGCTCTGCTCGGACACTGACAAGAATGCCTACAGCCAGCGGCCGTTCAAGTGACCCTTTGCCAGTCCGCATTCGGTCTCGGGGAGTTATTCGACAGGCTGATTCTCAGCACCAAAGAAACCAGATACACTACCCAATTTCGGGTGACCACTCCGATGGTCGTGGCCTTAATCGAGGGAATTCTGGGATACGAGCTGGTTTCAACTCATGGAAGTTGGAGCTTCCGAAGAGACGTGGAATTTAAGACTCTGTAAGTGACTAGACAGGCTTGAGCTAGCTCCACACAGGATCGCTTAATCTCTCCAACGCGTATAAATCTTTGCTTCCCATTGCATCAATGGCTCGTGTCCAACCCACCCGGGCGGGACTTCTCTCCCTTGTGACACTTCCCTCCAACCAGCTGCATCCCGGTCTGGCCAGTTGGGTACAACATAATGGGAACCAGGGGTATCTTCATCACTGAAGTTTGCAACCACGACGACCGGAAGTGTGTTGCCTCTGCGCCAGGCCATGACCTTCCCTCCACGGCTCGTATCCACGTGGATGAACTCGGTATCATCTTCACCCAGTGCGGGGCACTTCGTCCGAAACTTGACAAGATTCGCCACATAGCCGAAGAGTTCCTGCCGCCAGCTGCCGTCATTCTTCCTGGAGTAGTTGACCGGGTCTGTCTGCTTCTTGCTCATGTCTAAACTCTGGTCCATCTGATCGCAGAACTCCTCGCCAGCAAAAATCATCGGGATGCCGACGCTGGTAAGCAGGAGAGCGAATGCCAGCCTGGCTCTCTTTTTAACATCCCAGATGTGACAGTTCTGGAGATAGTTATACAGTCTCTCTTTTCCCTCGCCCTCAATGTCGTGGGATGTGACGTAGTTTATCGCCTGTGCGCCATCAGTGAACTTCGCATCGCGGTCACGATCGTCAATCGTACAGTCCACGAGCTTTCTAACGTTCCATTCGAAACTTTCGGCGTCATAGGCTATCTTGCCGAGAATTGCCGTGCGCAGTCTGCGCTGCCAGGGCTCGTTCCAGAGGGCGTTGAGTACCCCGTCACGAACCATGGAGACTGGCATGGAGAGCTCCTCGCCAATGACGAGAAACTTGCTAGGATCGGCAGAGGGGCCGTATCGTGCGTTGTAAAGCTCCCAGGCCCGTTCCTTGTAGGAGCGCACAAAGTCATAGTTCCCGATGTTGTTGACGGAATCGAGGCGAAGACCACCCACGCTAAAGTCGCTCATCCACCGCGCGAGGTGGGCGCGGTGGAAGGCCCACGATGGGTGAACCCAAAGACTGTTGTTCCCCGTCTCAAGGTCGTAGGACTTTACTGATTGGATATATCTCCAGGGCTCGCCACCCCAGCCCTCCCTGGGGAACCCATTGCCATGAGATTGGTGGCTGTCGGCGTTATCTGGCTCCGTTCTGGGGCGCAGATGGAACTGGTGAAAGTCAATATAGCGATACGGCTCGTGCCCAAACGCCATGACTACGTCGGTGAAGAGGCGGACGTTCTGACTGTGTATTTTGTTGACGAGGCGGGCGAGGTCAGAAGCAGAGCCGTAATCGTAATCGGGGGCAAAATAATTGGCTGTCGCATACCCCCACTCCCCTTTTGATCTTGCGTCCGCTGCAGGTAGTAATTCCAGAGCATTGATGCCCAGGTCGGCGAGGAGGGCCTCATCACTGACAACCGCTGTTGTCGAGAAGTTCTCGCCATGTGACTCCAAGTCAAACAGAGCGAGGACATCCTTGAAGGTGCCGACTTCAACGTCCAAACCACGGGGGTCGTTTCCAGCCTTCGCCCACGAGACAGGCAGTTCGTAGATCACGAGGTGGTTGTTGCTGGGGAGCTCAGATTGGTCGGGGACCGCGGCTGCTACGGGGTCTGTCCCGTCCTTGTCGCAAGGCCAGAGCTTCCCATTGAGATACTTGATGACAGAGGCCGGCTGAACAACTTCGCCTCCACCCCTAGTAACCCGGTAGTCGACGGCGAAGGCCAGCGGGTCTGTCACCAGCACGAGTCCTCTCTTTTCTGGCGAAGTATCGCTGATTTCGAACCAGTAGTGGTAGACTGCATCATCAAGCGGGGGCGAGATCGTCTTGGGATCCAGCAGCCATAGATCTGTTTTTTCTGATGACAGTGACAATGGGAATCGGCCAGTCAAGCTGAAGTCACCAGAAGCCTGGCTGAGCTTTCCAATGATGAGATGGGGGGACGTAAAAGAGGGATCGGGCTCTGGCACCCAGAGAGCAAAGCTATCATGGCGCACATTCAGGATGTCAACCGGATACATTGCTGAGGCTATTTTACCTATAGAGTAGGCAGGACATAGAAAGGCGATGAAGAGGTGAACGAGAAAGGAGGAGAGAGGAGGTCAGGGAGAAGTCGGGGCGGGCTGACGGCCGGGGAACCTAGTGATTCAATTACCCTGCAGGTGGCCTTACCTCAGTGGCTAGACGGTTTGGTGGTGAGGTGGCTGGCTGTTCATGATGCTGCTCACCTTATCATGCAAAGTCCTCCCCTGCCCATCAGCTGTGCGTGATTGTGCGACACGTCTGCCGACAACGAAATTCCGAAAGGGCAAATCCAGTTTTCTATGCAAATGCTTCCATAAAATACATAATAGCAAAAGAAAGGGAGAATTGGAAACTACATTGTCACCCCCTCAGCTGAAGATAATGTTGCTGACGGCGAGATCCGATTGAGGTGCACTCAAGCTTTCAACAGTTGAGATCTTCAGCGCTGGGATTCGAGCCGTTTCTTGGCAGACGTCCAGAAGCCCAAAGACCCGCTGGCAGCCGCGACGACAACGTCACAGCACATTTTGTCCCATGCGTGCCAAGCCCGCGGCGCCAACCCCCTTTTGGCTTAGCGCTGGCTCGATTCTCCGACCAGTCCACTCGGCCGGCAGGAAGGAAGACCAAAAAACAAGAGCTCCACCAAGAAGGGCTCCAGCAAGGCATTTTGTTTTGCGGCATTTGGCTCTGCTTGTCTTTTTCGCCTCGCCATCATCCTCCTCCACGACCTCGACGAACCCTCCCGAGCCATCAATTCCTCCGTCGTCGAGAGCCGGCACCCAATCCACCACAATGCTGTCCCGAAACTCGTCTAGAGTGGCCCAGGTGAGTTCAATCGGCGCCGCCCCCCGCCACTTGCGCAACCGCAACGCCCAAAATCGCTCAGGGCGGTCCTCGCTGATAAGCATCTCCAGCGCCTCCTTCGGGCAGCAGCCCAGCCGTCGCAGCGCCTGAGCCAGGCGCGCGGCTTCGCCAGCGTCCAGAACGATAACCCCGGCCCGAGCACCGTCCAGTCAGACCTCTTCAAGCCCACCAAATATGGCGGCAAGTACACCGTCACCCTCATCCCCGGCGACGGCATTGGCGCCGAGGTTGCCGAGAGCGTCAAGACCATCTTCAAGGCCGACAACGTGCCCATCACATGGGAGCAGGTCGATGTGACGGGTCTGGATGCCGGCAAGGCCACCGGCCGCACTGAGGACGCCTTCAACGATGCCGTCGCCTCGCTCCGGCGCAACAAGCTCGGCCTCAAGGGCATCCTGCACACCCCCATCAGCCGCTCCGGCCACCAGAGCTTCAACGTTGCCATGCGCCAGGAGCTCGACATCTACGCCTCCATCTGCCTCATCAAGAACATCCCCGGCCTCGAGACCCGCCATAAGAACGTCGATCTCTGCATCATCCGTGAGAACACCGAGGGCGAGTACAGCGGCTTGGAGCACCAGAGCGTGCCCGGCGTCGTCGAGTCGCTCAAGATTATCACCCGTGCCAAGTCGGAACGCATTGCCAAGTTCGCCTTCAGCTTCGCCCTAGCGAACCACCGTAAGAAGGTCACCTGCATCCACAAGGCCAACATCATGAAGTTGGCCGACGGTCTCTTCCGCGGCACCTTCAACCGCCTGGCCCAGGACTACCCCCAGCTGGAGTGCAACGACATGATCGTTGACAACGCTTCCATGCAGTGCGTCAGCCGCCCGCAGCAGTTCGACGTCATGGTCATGCCCAACCTGTACGGTGGTATCCTGTCCAACATCGCCGCTGCCCTTGTCGGTGGTCCCGGTGTTGTTCCTGGCTGCAACATGGGCCGCGACGTCGCCGTCTTTGAGCCCGGCTGCCGTCACGTCGGTCTCGATATCCAGGGTAAGGACCAGGCCAACCCCACCGCTCTTCTCCTCAGCGGTGCCATGCTCCTGCGTCATCTTGGACTTGACGACCACGCCAACCGCATCTCCAACGCCGTCTATGACGTTATCGCTCAAGGGTAAGTGCTTATCCTAAACAAGAATAGCCCGCGCAACTACTAACAGCCCCGCAGCAAGATTCGTACCCGCGACATGGGTGGTGATGCCACCAACCACCAATTCACCCGGGCCATCCTCGACTCGATGGAGAAGGCGTTGTAAAGAGATACCCACCTAATTAGGGAGACCCAACTTGCGTAACCTGTATGTAGATCCGATCGCATCGCAAGACGCTGTCCGCCACGACCGATATTCTTTTTCCATGCGATAGAAAGGCTGGTGGAAGATACCACGACAGGACGAAGGAATGAGGTCGTCAATGGCTGGACGAGAAAGTGGACCGCCAAGCTAGGCTGCAGTGCCTGGCGACGGGTCCCGTCTCGCTGTACTGTATGGAGTAAAGTTGGACTATCGGGCAACGCATTTTTTTTCTATGATTCTGGCTGCCCGCGCTTCAAATTCGGGAGCTTCTTCGTCCTCCAATGAGGTGTTTGGCGAAGCCTAAGATTATTTCGTCACCCTTGGAAGTTCTGGGTTAGCATGAGCAACGAAACCGCCTGCGAGTCGACTTACGTTGGGGCGAGGTCGACGCTCAACGCCGGGAGGTGCATGTCAGAGTAGAATGATGAATAGCTACTTACAACAATGGAATGTTGACTCACTATTCGCACGGTGATGGTGTTGACCCCAGTGACCATCACGTGCAGTCAGTGGAAACAGTCCACCCCAGAACGTCAACCTCATATTACATTCTACCAGTGTTCTAACCTCAGGCAAGTCACTATCACGTCTGTCACCAGAAACAGCCCACCCTTCGAAGTGTCAACTTCCCATTCTAAGAAGATACTGCGAGTGTTCCGACCCGGGCCAGTGACCGTCACGTGCGGTCAGTAGAAGTCCACCCCTCGGTCACCTCACCTCACCTCATTTTGCGGCACCTTTTTGAAGGCGGCGACACTTTGTGCTTCATTGTGGCGTCTAGATCTCACTCAAACCACCCAAATACTTCAATTACGTGTCTATGAAGTCTAAATGGTAAACCTACCCTGGGTGGCCACTTCCGATCAGGAGCTATATGTTGGCAACTTCACGGCAGCATTGGTTGAAGTGGAACATGGACAGCTTCACATTGCTTCAGTACCTAAGTGAACGGCAGATTTTCCAACCTCAATTTTCTATATAAATCTGCATAGTGCAGTACATGTGCTTGTGTCGCACGAGTGACGGTATGCCCCAAGCAATGACATGAACTTCAAAATTGCTCATGTCTCTGACTCGCGGCAACTGTAGGTGCCTAGCCGACTCGATGATGCCGGGAAAGTAAGGGATGTCCAACTATAACTGTTGCACACACTCCTCAGTGTCTCTGCGTGGCGGAGTGGCAGGCTCAGGGCAGAACCAAGGTGATGATCGACATCAGTCGCATCACCTCCTCGACCATTAAGAGCCCCAGCCCAGGGGCTTCTTCCCCGTTCCAAGGCCAGTTATCCACGACTCTCCATGAAGACCGGGAGGCAGCGGTGAGGACTCTAATAGTACATCTCTTCTTCTCACCCATTGTACCGGCTGAAGTCCGACCCATTGCATGAGATATCCCTGTTGTTGGATATCCTAAGTCATCTCCTCCTCGGTATGGTGGGTTCCCCGACAGCGGTGTTTTTAAAGCTGTCTGCGATGGCTCGCCACGCTACCGGGTAGAGTTGAGGTCCTCGAAGGATTGGAAAGGCATCCGGGTTCTCCAGAACACACTTCAAGGGCGGGCCGTGTTGCGCTCGGTCGGGGAAAGGCAAGCGACTGGACCTACGGCTGACTAGGCCGCATGGAGATATAGTGGATGTGGTAGGTGTCTGGTAGGTTGGGGTCTCTCTTGGTATTTCTTCAGAAATGAGAGTCAGCAACGAAAATCTCTTAATGTGACTTGCAGGAGGGCAAATCAAGTTCAGAAAACTTACATAGTGACGTCGTGGATGAAGTGTCGAGTATAGACTAGGTAGGTACTAACAAGGCATCTCAATTGCCTCGCCGGGCATCAATCTCGCCAACCGGCCCGGGTTGACGCAGGAATCATTGAAAATCGCCCGATGGACTGCCTCATGACCCTACCAGTATGGCCACGTGAGATGGTCCCATTCGTCAACACAATGGAGGACAGCCATTTTCAGTACCGCCTGACGGGTGTTCTCGATTTTGTTCAGGATTACCTGTGCACGAGGTGTTGTGTTCTCCTGCTCGGGTTCGGGCTCTCAAGTTCTCGAGAAGCCTTGTCGGACGCAGGCAGCTTCTGTTATGGAAAGAATCCATTATAAAGGAATGAATAAAGGGGTGGTTGAGGGAGAAAGGCATGAGAGTATCGCGAGGAGGAAGGAACGAAGGGGCCGAGATAAAATAAATAGTTGTAACCACGCACGGTAGTCTTTCCAGGTTTCAGGTTTCCTGATTGCGTAGAGTCAAGACAAATAATCCGAAGAACATTACGCCATTCCCGGTTATTGATCAACTTTGGCCCTCCGTTTGCACAGCAAGCTTTCAATGCTGTGACAGGTTTGCTTTGATTTCCGGAATACTCCTCAGGTGCGGAATGCATAGGGTGACTGACAATCTGGTACCCTTATTTCCATATACAAACAACATCTTCCTCACATATTGACAAAGGAAGCATTGCTAAATTTTGATTTTACATGCAGATGGTGGAATCATATCGGCTCTCATGGTGGTGGCGCGTTCGGCAAGGCACAGCACAAGAATCCGGTGTAGCTCTAGGGTACGCCAAGGCGCGCTGTAGGGCACGCTCCGGCAAGCTCCTGCCCAACATAAGCTGACTTTCATCAAGTTTGACCCAAATAATCTGATTGCCTAGTGAAAGGATTTCCAGTCGTCGTCATCGAGCGTAAATTCCAACCCGCAGATCCCTTCCGGGCCGTCCCAACTCCCAAGCACAGGGCTCCACCCTCCCCCAAGCCCCATCAAAGTGGACCTGAGTGACTCCATCACAACCCCCTTCCGCACACAATCGGTTACGCTACGCTACAGCGCAAAACAATTCTCCACATCTCAACATCTCATTCGGCAGAGTAGCCAAGCGGTTAAGGCTCACGGAGCAACACACAGGAACGCAGCCAACGCAACGGCGAGGGTGTGTGGATGGAAAGGGCGACAATTGGTGAAATACATTGGTGGGGAGTGCTTCCTTTGTATAAGGAGACAGGTTACTTGATTAGATTCTGCCTACGCACACAAGCAATCTGACCAATTTAAAAACATATGTCAAGAGCCGTATTTCAACATCGGACAACTTGGCGGTACTATGAGTGAAACGGCATCATGTCTCGACTTACCGTACTCGTCTCACCAATGGCATGGTGTTGCATTGGGATCCTTCCCCTCATCCCTCATCCTTCATCGGTCGGTTGCTCAACGTCCTGCCAGGTTCAGGAATCACCTGAATTAGCATTCAAACAAGAATACATCCTGGTCTCGAAAGGGGCGCGGGTTCGAATCCCGTCTCTGTCATATTTTTGTTTCGTTGCATTCTCTTTTTGCATGGGAATGGTAACTGAAGATGGGCAAGTGGGGTTTTCAAGTGGCTGGTTGGCAGCCGGAGCGGGAGTGTCATGAAATCGCTGAGACAGGATTGGCAACCAACGGGGAAGCAGACAGCTTACTGGCATGATCGGGACTCGGAGAATCGGGGTCAGCAACAGAATTAGTCATGGTGCAGAGTTGTGGTTGGATTGCATCTTGATCGATTGACAAACTGTGTGTGATCTGGTTGGTCAGGGTGACCGTGTTTAAGTTTTAGCGGTTCGGGTCGCCGGAAGGTCATTGATGCATTCGGCATACAGAGACAGTCCAGACGAAAAACCCTTCTTGCAGGCTGCAGGCTGCAGGGATGCACTGCCTCTCTGCGAGGGGAAGCTGGAGCTACCCTCCTGTGCGACTTCAAGCGCGTTCAAGCTGCAGCCAGGCTCTGGCAACGGAGCAATGACGATGGGAGACGGAGAAACAGCTGGGAAGCCGCATGGGATGGAGATTGGCCGGAATACGAGGTTTTCCGGTGATCTGAGTGAGTGAGGGAGGCAGCGCTAGGCAAATATCCAGACATTTCCGGAGAGTCGGAGTTTCAGAGCATGGTCTTATCGATAGTTTGCTGGTGTTTTGACTGAGCAGTGTTTATTCGTGAAAAGGGGTGCCCCTCCAGGGTACCCCTCATCACCCCTCCATCACGCACGTCTCCAACCTCCAAGCCAAACCCAGCCAGGTGTCTGCGTGCTCCCGTCTGGTTGGGCGGCGCACGTTTGGTGGAAGCTTGGTGCATTTTAAGGTAGGCACACCCCGCTAGGGCTGAAGCCGTTGTTCCAGGCGCCCACGCCCGCGGTTGGCGCCGTGAGGAATGCTTACTCGGTCGTCACTTCCCCAGGCATTGGGCAGCCCGCTCGGTCGATCGGCAACATGACACATCCGACACTCGGATTAGCAAGGCTCACCGAAAAAAATGCTGATGACCAGGTTGAGCCCGCGGGCTGAACTTGGAGACAATGCACGAGGTGTGTGTGTGACAGCAGCAGCATTCAGCTGAGCCCCCGTCGCGCTGACGACACCACAAGTCGACGCCAGTGGCTGCCAGTGGTTCGTCTGAATGGGCAGCCGTTGCACGTTGTGGGGCGCATGTCAGTCCAACTGACCGCACCTCTAGTCGGCCAGTCCGGAGCTGGGCCTCAATGAGGGGTCCAGTTGAAGATGGGGGAGTGGCTGTCTTTGATGACTGTCATGGCTGCTTCGATGTATAAAGACTCAGAGTGCCAAGCCGTCGGAGGCGGAGGGGCATCATTATCTTCATCATTCCGAGTATACAGATCTGAAAGCAGCCATAGAACAACGCAATCATGAGCGGCAACATCGCGATCACTGGAGCCCCGACCACCCCAGGCGCTGGCGGATCTGTTCCGCTGCGTCGGGAGATCCGGGACCTCCAGAGAAACTTCCCTGACCAGTTCAACCTCTATGTTCTGGGCCTCCAACAGCTGCAGAGTCTCGATGAGAGCCAGCTGGCGTCCTACTACCAGGTTGCCGGTATCCATGGCATGCCCTACAAGCCCTGGAACGGCGTCGGCAGCACCGGCTCGAACTGGCAGACCAGCAGCGGATTCGGAGGATACTGCACTCACTCGTCCATTCTGTTCATCACCTGGCACCGACCGTATTTGGCTCTCTATGAGCAAGCTCTGTACGCCTCGGTCCAGACTGTGGCCCAACGCTTCACTGCTGGCGCCCTGCGTGATCGCTTTGCTGCCGCGGCCAAGGACTTCCGAGCTCCGTACTTTGACTGGGCGAGCCAACCCCCTTCGGGATCGATGGCATTTCCCACTGCCATTGCTTCTCCGAATATCTCGATCGTTGACGTCGACGGCCGGACTAAGACCGTCCCCAACCCCATCAACCGCTTCGCCTTCCATCCCGTGAATCCCTCGCCTGGGGACTTCAACGCCAATGTAAGATGCCATCCCTTGGTCTGCTTCTTAGAAGATTGCTGATGTCCGCCAAAAGTGGTCCCGCTTCCCCACGACTGTCCGATATCCCGATAGATCAGGCCGTTCGCAGGACGCGCGGATCGCCCCGATCCTGGCCAACGAGCTGGCTTCGCTGCGTAGCAATGTCAGCATGTTGCTGCTGTCTTACCGCAACTTTGATGCCTTCAGCTTCAACAGGTGGGATCCAAGCACCAGCCCAGGTGCCTTTGGCAGTCTCGAGGACGTCCACAACGAGATCCACGATCGTGTGGGTGGCGGCGGACACATGTCGTCCCTTGAGGTGTCTGCTTTCGACCCCATTTTCTGGCTGCACCACATGTAAGTCGACTTACAGCAACTCCAGACCGTGCGGAAAAGAAAATGATCGTTAACACGAACCTTTCAAATAGTAACGTCGATCGCCTCTGGTAACTAGCCCACCTTTTCACCCACTCCTAGGATGTAGGGAGCCAAGTTACTAACCAACGACAGGTCGATTTGGCAAGACCTTAACCCGACTAGCTTCATGTCTCCCCGCCCGGCGCCGTATTCCACTTTCAACGCCCGGGGAGGGGCCACACAAGACCAAAACTCGCCCCTTTCTCCCTTCTGGTCAGTGTTAACGCGAGCGGTTTCCTTCCAACTTTCTCCTTCTCCACTATCTCGGGAGTTATAACTGCTCCCAAGACATAGAGAGTTAGTCAAAGAGAGAAAACGTTCCAGCTAATATTCGGCATAGGGACAAGAGCGGTACCAAGTTCTGGACCTCGACCCAGGTCAGAGACTCCGCGACCTTTGGCTTCGCCTACCCCGAGACCCAGAAGTGGCAGTTCCCCTCGACAGCGGCATATCAAACTGCTCTCCGCCAGTCCGTTGTCTCTCTGTACGGCAGCAACGTCTTCGCCAACTTCGTGTCCAACGTTGCCAGCAGAGTACCCCCTACTGTATCCGCCTCTGCCGCTGCGAAGCCAGAGTTCGCCATGGCTGCTCTCAGCCTCGCCGCTTCGCCGCCTCCGGTAGAGAAGAAAGACGCACCCGCTGCTGCCCCCGCGGCCGCTAAAGACGCCGCCCAGAAGCCTATCGCCGCTCCCAAGGCCGAGGGAGCCAAAGCCCCTGCCAAGGACGCACCCACTCCGTCTGGTGCGTAGCCCGCGCCTTACTCCCATCCTCAATCCCGCAGAACTAGCCTGCTAACACTACCCAACAGTCATCCCCGAGTCCCTCAAGCACCTAGCCCCCGACAACAAGTACACCGAGTGGGTAGTCAACATCCGCGCCCAAAAGCACGGAATCGGCCAGTCCTTCCGCATCCAAGTCTTCCTCGGCGAGATCAACGAAGCCGACCCCGACAGCTGGGACACAGAATGGAACTGCGTCGGCCGCGTCTCTGTCCTTGGTCGGGCCCCCGAGACGCAGTGTGGAAAGTGCCGCGAAGACAACGCCGAGGGGCTGATGGTCTCTGGGACGGTGCCGTTGACTTCGGCGCTGCTGCAGGATATTGTGGGCGGGGAGTTGGCTAGCTTGGAGCCGGCGGCGGTGGTGCCGCATTTGAGGGAGAATTTGAAGTGGAAGGTGAAGCTTTTCACTGGGGAGGAGCGTGCTCCGGAGGATGTCCCTGAGCTGAGGGTTAGTGTTGCTTCGACGGTGGTTACGATCGGCGCGGATGGTCTACCGATTTACTCGGGGCAGTATACGGTGCATCCCGAGGCGACTGATGGTAAGCCTGCTGGTCTGCGCCCGGGCGAGCATATCTAGAGAGGCATCTAGATTTGCTCCCTTGGTTGGATATAGGGGTTGAAGGGAGACGGCGGAAATGTTTCTGAAGAAGATTTTGGGTATCAAGACTGCAGATTGTAAATGGGTAGCTTTGTTTTGCCGGCAGGAAAAGAACTCCTAAACTCCAACCCTCCCGATGCAGGATAATGTGAAGAAAGAAAAGGGGCCGAGAACAACTCAGAACTGAATGCGCCGCTTCCGCCCGGTATACTTGGACGACGCCTTGACGACCTTGCCCTTGCGCTCCATCTGGTCTTTTTTCATCATAATCCACGCCTTGCTCCCCTTCTTGATCTCCCTCGCTCTGGTGCTGGCCTTCCTCCTCGAGTCTAGCACATCCACGCCGTCCATCCCCTCCACCAGCCCCGTGATATCCCCCTTGACGCCCGCATCTCCCACCGTCAGCACCAGGTACACTTTGACATTCTTCGTCTCGGGGTCATCCTCCAGCAAACCCGCGCCAAAGCCCGCCTTGACCGCTGCCGACGTGATCATCTGCTTCTGCACATCATTCTTGGGATAGAACTGGCACACCGCCCTCCCCCCTCGCTTCAGCGACGCATACAGCCCGTTGAAAAACCGCGCCAGCCGCCCCGCAGGCGAGGTCTCGCTGCTCTCGGCATTGCACAGCCACTGGATCGCGCTGATGCTGATCGCGGCATCGAAGCTGCCCGCGCGGAAGGGCACGCCCTGCCCGATGTCGGCGAGGAGGAGGTCGCCTTCTACGTCGCGCTGGAGGGCGACGTCCAGCATCGAGGGCGAGATGTCCATCCCTACCCAGACGTGCGGGCCGCCTTCAGAGGGGGGGATTTCGGAGAGGATTTCGCCAGAGAGGCCGCTGCCGCAGCCGACGTCGAGGATGAGCGAGGGGGATTGGAGGTCGAGGAGCTCGAGGGCGCGCTGGGTCATGGAGGCTTGGATGTTTTGGATGCGCGAGCTAGTGGTGTATTTGCGGGCTTCGGTGTCGTTGTAGTGCACGTCGGCTTGGCTGTTGGGTGGGTTGATTGGTTAGTGGTGAGAGACTGGGTTGGGGGGAGGGGACAGTGGGAGGGAGGAGCGCCGGAACTTACAGGGTGTCTTCAGGGCGAGACATGATGGGCTAGAGTGATGCGCCGTGAGGCGGTCGTATGTGAGGGTTGTGGGAGAGTAGCGACTTGTTGGAGTGTTGCGACGGCGGTTCCCTTCGTTGGCTGCGACACACAATTTTGGATTTATGGCGGGGCTGATCGCGCGGGTCAAGGCGGTGAGGCGGTGCGGTTTACGTCTGGCGTCGCAATTGCGGCTTGGAGAGGGTTCTACGCTCGGTATCAGGCGTTCTACGTTCGCGCTCAGCGCTGGTATGGATTTCGATTATCCGAATGACTCCTTGTATTCCTCGCAGCAGCGGGCACTTTTCCTCAAAACAAAACCTCAGACCTTGAAGATTGTGGGCAGTTCGTCCGCGATAAGAATATTCGCGATAAGAAATATTCTTATCGCTATCTTATCGGATGGATCATCCCTCAGCCGACGCCGTGCGCAGCTGTCTGGGCGGTGTGGGGGCGGGAGCGGGAGCACTGACGTCGCCAAATGCTTTGACTGGACACGTCCGTCATAAAAAGTGCCCCACTTAAACGCGTTCCCCTTTGAAAGAGGCCAAATGGTTAATTGATGCGCACAGAGTTGGATGCTCCGTCAAACCGCTTTTCCCTTTTCGCCCTGTCTCGTCTGGACATGTACATGGGATAACTCTACCACGACGCCCAAGAGAACAGAGTCAAGATGTGGATTCTCCCTCTGGTGGGCTATCTGGGCTCTATCGTGGGCTTTTGCTTCCTGACTCTAGCGATAGGTGCGACATACCCCCCGAACGAACCCCTCCATCTTAGAGGATGCTGCCCCTTCTTTTACTGACATGGCCGCGCACCATGTAGCATCGGGGCTCTACTACCTGTCGGAGCTCGTTGAAGAGCACACGGTCATCGCGAAACGCCTCCTGACGAGGCTCATTTACTCGGTTATGGGACTGCAGCTACTTCTCTGCGTCGTCGACCGGTTTCCCTTCTTCCTCACCCTCCTAGGAATCTTTTCGCATGTTATCTACCTGGGGAACATGCGTCGCTTCCCCTACGTCAAGCTTAGCGACCCCCTGTTCCTGTCGTCATGTGGTGAGTGGCAATACTGCATGGGTGTGTACTGTCAGGGGTAATGGACGGCTGACTTGGTCCCGGTAGTTCTCGTCCTCCTGAACCACTACCTCTGGTTCCGACACTTCTCCCACCACCAGGACCGCGCGTACCAGAACATGTCGTCGTACTACGATGCCCTGAGCGACATGCCTTCGTTCACTGAGGTTGCGTCATACTTTGGCTTGTGCGTCTGGTTGGTACCGTTTGCACTGTTCGTCAGTCTCTCGGCCAGTGATAATGTCCTACCAACCATTGGGAGCGAGCCCTCGGCGTCAACTAGTGGCGGAGACAGCAGCAAGTCGAGGCGCGGCCAGGGGATGGTCAAGGTGCTGGTCGACAATGTGCTCTCCGGGATAGGGGGAGTTTCCTCTTCGCTGGGGTGGAAGAGATCCGACGATCGATTGTAGGGATATCGAAATGACATGCTTGTACGATGCGTGGATATGCTTGGAATGTTTCGTGGTGGGGAGTGCATACAGGTTACGGCGTTGATGGGATGTCTGGAGTTCGGCGGCGGGTCGCGACGAGGTGGTAAGTCCGGCCCAGCACATAACATTTGAGCGGTTATTTATGAGCCTCTGCATTCTGCTTTTGCCCTTGGCTTTTGCCACAGGGAAAAGAGTATGCCCTGTGGATATTCCCTCAGAACATTGCAATTTTGGATGTACCAACCATATACCTGCCTCTTTTGGTACCTCTGGAGATGTGTTGGCTGACCGACGATACCCAGACCTGCAAGGATCACAATGTAAGCTAGCATATGAGGAGGATATTGCCAATGATGAAGTTTCATGCTGCCACAAGGAAACCACCCTCAACAGCACAAGCGGTCACCCGGCTTCCTCTGACACGCGGCGAACCCGTCGCCTTGAACATCCCTATTTTGCCCCCTTTTTCACCGTCATCCAATCACGCAACACATCGGTACCGAAAACCGACGCACTTCACCCGAAGAAATATCGCCCCGGGAGACCAGCCATTCCAGAGCTAGAATCAGTCATCTCTCCTTCGACATAACCACCATTTCACGCCTGAGCCGCGCGTCGGAACCTCTCAACGTACATCTCATCACGATTCCTCTCCACAATGCTCAGGATATCCTCAATGCTGCTGCCGCTGGGGTCTTCCCGAATGCCCGCCATCGTCAACTCCCGCATGTTCTGCGGCGCATCCGCCGGCCGCTCGAACCGTGCGGGCAGCCACGCTCCCATGATGCCGATTTCTACGTTATCGCAGCGCGGCCACACCAGCTGTGAGGCATTAGTTGCGAAATTGCCTTCGTCGTCGTGGTGGTCGTGCATGAGGATGATGGCGTCAGAGTTGACCGACGTTAGGGGGGTGTCTGCCGAGGCGAAGTCGGCGCCGGAGGTGTTATTCTTTGTGGCGCTGTTGGCCATGTGGGAGGCCTGGTCCGTGTCGGTGCTTTGGGTACTGGTGTCGTCCTCGTCGTCGTCGGTATATAGGTATTCGTCCTCACCGATGTAGGGTGCCACGTGGGCGGTTGTGGTGACGGGAGGTTGGGGCTGGCTGGTGATGTCGGCGAGGTGGAGAGTTGAGACGGCCCTGGTGGGCGGACGGTGATGGTTGGGGTCGGTTTCGTTGAGAGGCTCGAAGAAGAGATGGATGCTGTTGTCGGCTTCGCCGTGGGCCCAAGAGACCCTGCCCATCGGACAGGGGACCTCGAGGATCATATCCACGCCGTGGCTGCGGGGGGCCATTGCTTCAGGGTCAGGGCTCAGGGGCGGGGTTGCGGTGTTGGTGGTACGTTTCCTCACTGTCGGTGTGGATGGTTCGGTGGCCTGATTGCCATTCCGTGAATACACCGGGCCCTTCTCGGGGATTTTCTTCTGACAGCGCTAGAAAGCAGGACACGGAGGGGCAGGGAACGAGAGGGGATTTTATATCTCTGCGATGTGCTGCGACACGGAACACGGGCCGTCGTGCTGCTTTCCCAGCTTCGATGATCTGAGACCGCGTTTCCAGGGATTCGGCAGAGCGACGACGTCACTCAGCCTCAACCATTTCGTCGATGGCTGTCAGGAACCGACAATAATAGCCGGGGTGCGCACGCATGGTGTGCTTGTGTTCTCCTCCATAACAGAATCGACGGCTTGGTCGGAGCGGAGAGTGTGGGATGGTTACCACCCGTGCTCTCAATCCACCAGGAGCGAAACTTGTTGATAGGCGCGCGATAAACCGTTGTGAGAGCCCCTCCGCCTTGCGTCGGGTATACAGCTGCACATGCGGTCTGCCGCTAACCGCTTGGCCAGACAGAATCTTCTCCTTGTGTGCATGGATTGCCAGCGTCCAGCGACTCTCGCGCCGTTCCCCTCTGCCGTATGCTTTCTAGCGACTCTGCTCCAAGCCTCTCGATCGGTCCAGACCGGTACAGTCCGCTGGACGGCGACAGCTTGATGCATGTATGTGTCACGGGGAGCATGCATTAGCCAAATTAGAAATTTCCAATCTACTCGGCCGTGGGCCGTCGCTGTGCCAGCGGGAGCCGCGGCTTTTGGTCATCCGCTCTGTTTCTCTACGGATGTTGAGAGGGGAAGGACACGTAGGGTGTCAGGTTGGCTTTCAGGGACACTTACCTCTCCCCTCTTTCCTGTTTCGTCCCCCCTTTTTTTCTTCCCCCCATACTCGGAGACTTACTCCCTCTCACACTTGTACTTCTTGCTCACCAAGCAAAAAAACGCGAGAGCACAGAGTCCCATCACCAGTTTCTCTCGCCGCAACCAGCTGAGGGGCATGAGTGGTGGAGGTCGGTGGTGTACCCGCGGCGTATGCCTGTTTGCCCGTTCTGTCCACTCGGCCGTCGCACCTGATCTACCCTGACATCTATCTGACCCGGCAATGCCCTCCGCACAGTTCTTCTGTTGCACCGATAGAAAAGAGCCGCACAGATCACGCTCCATCCTTACCTGCCCCAGATATGGATGGGCTTACGGGGTTGGAGCTGTGGTCTGATCACTTCTGTATACGCAAATTTGGGCCAATCCGATTAGCCCCAAGATCAGATGTTTTTCCATTCCATGGCTTCGTTGTGACGGCATCGGAGTTCTCTTCAAAGCCCACAATGCGTCAATAATGCACTGTCAGATCACCTAAGACAGACCTGTCATTCCGGTCCAGTACGCACTTTGGCACGTCAGTTCAGTGAGGTTGTGCGACCTGCTACCGAACAGCTACGACAGTCAAATTCATCATAATTCATTGTCATCGTGATTGATGAAACGGATCTACCACTCCCGACCCCTGAAGATCACATCGGTTCCGCCCCGCGGGTCAAACATATGATAAGAATGCTGCTTGAGACTCGCACCGGACCAAGAATAACCGCATCGTAGGATCCAGAGTCCCATAGTCCCATGCCTATCAACACTGTTTTAGGCTGATTCCAGTCTCTCTTGTGTGACTTAAACAGTCTTCAAGGTGCTTATGTCCCTCACGGACGTATGCCGGAGCGCCGGAGCTTCAACGACGCGAACCCCCCCAACTACCACCAACCTTGGCAGAAGAATGACAAAACCATGGAGACTGTGAATTTGAGAGGCAGTTCGCAGAAAGGACTCTACATAAACTATTCTCGTTTGTGCAATGGTTACAACCCCAAGGTGTGGACATGCACACCCCATCAGCCTCGCTTTTTAGCATCTCGCCCGCAGAATCGCAGCCTAAGCTCGTATCAGTCCAATGTACCGTGTCACTAGCATCATGATACACACACACGGTTTTGCTACGTGGCAACGCATACTTTGCTCGGTTGCGGTTTCTGATATATACAGCGGCTTAGCCCGGCTTCAGACGGGCTCTCGGCTTCTGTTTAAGATGTCCAATCATTTTCTTTTAGCACTGAGTCTTTCGACTCAACTTGCCCAAAGTGAATTCTCCCTTACAACAAGGTTGGTCGAGAGGAATGGGGAACCGTGAGACAGGCCAAGTCACAGGTCACTTTAAGAATTCTAGAACCCATGGCCCAGGGTGAAAGACACAAGATGCCGCGGGACAAAATTCGATCCTGCACATAACTGAATGTGCAACTGGACTTTGTGTGGGTAGGGGGCATGTTGGGACTTCTGGTGCAGGGTACGCGATCAATCGCTTGAGGGTACGCAGTGGCGAGTTGCGAAATGCAAACCATGGGAAGCAAATTCATAATCTCAGACTGACTGTGGGCTGGTGTACGCTTTCTGCCTCGTATTATCCTGCCTTTTTGAAAATTTTGTTCGCGGCCATTGCAAATTTATGAAAGCAAACTTGTTCCCCTAGCAGCAAAAGAACTTGAAGAACGGACAAAAGTGATTGAGTTCAAGAAGAAGTTAAAATTAAAGGGGAATTACTACTTACGAAATCTCGCTCAAAAATTGCAACATTCGCATTTTGAGTTTGTAACAAGAATCAGGTAGAGTACCTAGTTATCCCACCAACACTGCAACCCACCTGCCTGCCAACATCACCCCCTATTTACCGTCTCCTCTTTTTCAAACCCCTCAGAGGAGTAGCAGCCCCAGGCTAGTCAGGCCCGTAGACAGTTTACCAACCACGTAATTCACTGATGGTCTGCACTGGAGTAGAACAGAAAAGTTGACCCGAAATACACCAAAGTCTGCCGGTCTCTTCGACGCCATCAACAGGTGCCGATTATATCATCGGCCGCAGTCTACTTGTAAAAGCAATGAGGCTCCAAGCAGCAATGACCACCCGCCGAGCATTGCATCCGAGTGCCGTCTGACCCACATCGGACACCCAACACCAACACGCCGACGTCGGTCGGGCATTCCTCCCAGTCCGATCAAAGGCACAGACTGTGACGGCCTCGTATTGGCGTGCACGATCGGCGGAGCAGCGGAAACGCACAGAGCGCCAAGCATCGGGGGATCGGCAAATCCTCCGGCCGGGATTCGGAACCCTGAAAGCAAACACTTCACTGGCACTGAGGCTGCAAGCCACCGACAGTGGTTTGGGGAGCCTAGATCTCTGTGTGTCAAGTAGACAGCATTTTTCGTATGTACTCCACCTCTCTGCCTTACATTTCTCTAGCCACGGAAGTTGGTTGGTGCACGTCGGCCAGTGATGGCTTCACGCTGCATTTTACACGGTATATTAACCAACCGCCGACAACCGACGTGTATCTGAGACCGGCTTGGGCACCACGGCAAACACACCGTTTCAACACCAGAGCCAACAGCTGATCTCTCGACAAACCGTCCCAACAGTGATTTCAGTTTGTTTGTTTGTTTGTTGAAATATCGAACATACTAGCCCTCTTCGCCTGTGCCATGTTTCAAGTACCAACGATATCTCACACAGTAGGATAAGCCGGCAATCTCAAAGAAAACAAATCATGACTTTTAGTCAAACATGTATAGTGGTATAAGCTTCAACTGACATCACGCTGCGCTTACTCCGACACACTCTAACACAACACCCTGCTGGTCTGGTCAAACAATTATACACCCTGACCTTGTACATATAAGCCGAGCCAGGCTCGGCGACGAAGGAAATGAAAATAGACAGAGCTACGAACCGTGACTGGTATGGAAGATATCAGGTGGGACTGCTGTTTGCCAAAGTAGAAAATTAAAAGATTAGGAAAATTACCTAGTGTCTCATAACGACCCGCCTCGGATGACCCGCATGGTACTGACTCGCGGGCTGGTATCATAATCCGGCTCATCAAACCTCCTCGGGACAAAGTCGTTCCCACGCCCCTGTCGTCTTCGCAGCTCGGCACTTGGCAGCCGCTGTGAGTCGGGACTAACCCAGTGTCGTGCCTTGAAGTCCTTCACCTCTTCCCTCAACACCGCCCAGCTCGTGGCACAAAAGATCACCCCGTTCCACAAGCCCTGCAGCGGGAGGACGATGGCGCTGGCGAGGTTGAGCCAATAGCTTGTACTTTTTGGGTGGGCAAACGAGTAGACGCGGTTGATGCTGCTGGGGGTCCAGGTGATGAGAATCGAAAGCGCAAACACGAACGACGTGCGGAGGTAGGCGAGCTTGATAGGATCGAGGTTGCGCAGCTTCCTGAGAAATCGATTCCACGGTCTTCTGGCTCTGGAAAAGGCTACCTTGCCCCGACCTGTGGTATTTTTGCCAGTTTGCGTGCAGGTGACACTCGAAACGCTCGCAAACGGGTTGCTGTTGGCTCTCGAGGCGGTAGGCCGCGGGAAGTCACGGTTCTCCGACGGAGACGGCCACGGGTGCAGGTTGTTGTTTGACGGAGTATGTAGCACGGCCGTCATGGACGGGGTTGGGGTCAAAGGTGGCGTCACCGTCCGGCTGTCTGATGACTCGGCGGTAATCTGAACCTCGGTGGTAACCGTTCCATACGAGCTTGGATGCCTAACCTGGCCCTGAGAAGTACCAAACAAAAAGCGTTAGCAAGATCAGTTCGATATGCGGCGCTCACGGTGTAGGACAGCAGTGAGTGACGTCGTCCGGTGTGACTTGTGGCGAACGGTGCGAGAGGAGAAAAGTGAAGAAGTCAAGGGGGGGCGGACGAAACAAACTCCCAACTGAAGCTTACCTTCTCTACCGAGTTCCTCTCATCGGAGTTCGCAACGCCCCTTGCCTGATTGCTCAACGTCAAATTGCGCAGCTGGTTGCGTTGATGAAAGACGCTGTAGCCGACGCAAATGTAGATGATATTAGACAGCATGATACACGTCCAGATTGGTAGGTAGTAGAGATAGATGCGAAGTTGGTTGAACTCGTCGCTGAACCAACACCACAACTAGACACATATCGTTAGAAAGTCCATGGACACGGCGGCAGCCGGACATTCAGGGGTTGGTTGGGCTCACCGTAGCATTGCCGTAGATGTGCCTCCCGCCTGGTTTATAGACTAAGCATATCACAGCTGGTATTCCTGGAATGCCAAAACAGACCAGGCAATACAGCCAGAGATAGTTGCGAAAAGAGTTTGGGTTGGCGGCGAAGAAGAAGACTAGAAAGACATTCACAGCCATGGCGAGGGACCACCACGGGTCTGATTGCATGAACCTAAACATTGTAAGTCAACCTTGGTCTGACAAGAGAGGGGCGGGAGAGTGGACGATGGGACGTATTCCCGCAGGACTTGGGGGGCCCTCACATCTCGAGGAGAAAACCTTGGAACTGACACACGGCAGACTGGTCTCCAGCCAGGATGCCGTCATAGCCGATGAGGCAAGCTATGCTCGCCCCCACATTGGCTATCGATGCGAAGAGGATGAAGGTGTTCGGAACGGTCCGAAGCCTCTTGAAGAGGGCAAAGGCGATGAAGATGAAACTGACACCAACCAGGCTGAGAGAAGCGCCAGCTCTCTCGACGTTCTGGATGATGTCGCGTTCTGTGCCGGTCAGATTCATATAGCCGCTGGAGCCAGGCTCGATGGTGAGAAGGTTTTTCATGGTGAAAGAGGGGAGGTGAGGACAGCGGCGAGAGACAGAAACAAAGATATATTAATTGGATGGTACGATGGAATGCAATCTAACCACCCTTGGAATCAGCTTCGGGAAGCTGGATCGACGTGGCTTCCTGAGGGGAAGGAAGCGCGGAGTGGATGTTGCGGTGCCGCGACACTGGGCACTGGGTGGTTGCGGCGTGGGTGTGGGTGCGCAGGTGTCTCTGTTGTCGGGGCTGTTGCTGTTGCGGAGCTGTGGATTGGGCCATGAATGGCTGCGTTGGGGATGCTGGCCGTCTCCAAGGAGGACGCTGTCAAGCCCCAGGACCAATAAGGTAAGTAGCCAAAATCAGGGGGCCAGGAGGGGTGATGTTTGTCTCCGTGTCCGTGATTCTGAGGGCCGCCAAGAGGGAAACTCAGGGCCACGAGGCGGCAAAAGAATGAGGGAGGGGGGGGGGGGCAAAAGAAACA
>Ga0247758_1000075_pt1 | contig 68721 bp, 26 predicted proteins | sample UWRJL156409C4_FD_180950 | JGI IMG/M metagenome (GOLD analysis project Ga0247758, IMG submission 180950) | Plant litter microbial communities from Arlington Agricultural Research Station in Wisconsin, United States - UWRJ-L156-409C-4 | ecosystem: Environmental > Terrestrial > Plant litter >... | reverse complement strand
GTGACGGAGGGAGGGTGGGAGGAGAGGTTGGTTACAGTGCTGGAGGCGGCGTTGACGGGGTATTGTGGGCGGGTGGAGGTTGAGGTGGAGGGGGTCGTAAAGAGGTCTCCGATGGTGTTGACGTCTCTGAAAAACGTCTCGGCGGTCAGCCCGTTTGTGCGGAGCCGGATCTTTTACCTTTTTGAAGGGGTGATGGCCGAGTCGGCCAAAAGTGTCACTCTCAAGACTACGGACGCCAGCGGGAACGAGATCCGCACGGTTATACCGGTTCGACTGCTGCACGACAAGGATATCAAGCTGCACAGGTTTGCGGTCCGAGCCCTGTTAGGGGATCTCGAACGTCGACTTCACGAAATTCGGAATCCCGAGAGATCGGGGTACTACTACGCCCGAAGCACCAGCTCACGAGAGATTCTCTCGATCAAGCAAGAAGGAGAGCGGCTGGGCTGCAAGTGGTCGCTTACTTCCAAGTGGACTAGCTTCGTGGCGCTTGAGGAGCAGGAGGAGGGTGCAGCAGCGGGGAAAGAAGTTGGCACAGCCAAGACCGACACCGACGACCTTGGTCTCTTGCGTCCGCGGAACAAAGAAAAGCAGAAGCTTTTGGTGGCTGCTGCTCTGGGGACTGCCGGAGCTTTTTCGGATGTTCTAAAACTCCGAGCTCAAACAATCAGGGATACTCTCAGCACTGGTGTCGACCCCGGTTCCGACCCCGTTAGCGACCAAGATACGAGCCAGGACGAATCTGAGGGCGAGGAGGAATCACCTGGCGAGGCAACAGCTGGCTATCTCGACGCACCACTTCCATCCTCGTGGGATGCCTTGGACCAGTCGTATGGATCTTTGCAGGATTACTTATGTGCCACGCCACCGCCACCGCCAGCGGCCCAGGCACCACAGCCAATCGTATTACCCCGGTCACGTACTGCCCTGACATGGTTAAGTTCACCAACACCAATGGCCTCACAATCCATTCGACGAGGAGCTGAAGTCGACGATGCCCTAGCCAAATCCTCACCCTTATCGAGTGCCATGGACGAGTTGTATGGAGCTTTGCAGGAACAGGAACCAGCCGATGAGATGGAAGGACCTCCGCGCAGAGCTTCGCCGAGCCCTAATAAGCTGCTGATGGTTGACTCAGGTTCACGAAGGGCCGTCTCGGGAATGCTATCACGGATGGCAGCTGAGTTATCGGGGGGCGAACCACCGTTAGCCAGCGCGAGAGGACCCGCATATGCATATAGCTGGCCCGAATCTGGCGACTCCGACACGGACACGAGGGGTGGCATGCACCACTTCTCAGTGCCTGCCCCTGCGTCTGCGCCTCGGCCGAAGATGTTCTTCGGAATGCCCAAGTCCGCTGCCCCCCATTCACGATCTTCATCGTCACCCAACACTGCGTCAGGAATGAAGAGGTCCGCAGATAGGAGTTCGCCGCACCAAGCCTTAGCACCAAGTATCGGAAATAGCCCTCGAATCGATACTACCGAGGAGGGATCCAGCGGCGATGCCAACGACATGCCTGTACATCTAGCAGCTCGATCCTCAAGTGCAGCGCCGCTCAGCTTTGGGCAACTTCCGCTTACCAGTAGCTCAAGACCAGCAGCAGCAGAGGTCAGCAAGTCAAGACATCCGCCGAGCTCATCTGCCAGGTCTGCCACTAGAGCAGCGACGAGGGGTGATACGTGGCGTGGTGCGCCACGTAGTCTAAGCCGCCCGACCAGGCCACGCAGTCCAAGCCCGATCAGGGCTGGGAATGACCCGATTCTGTATCACCCAAATCGGTCTGAAACTGTTCGCAATTTTGAAGATAACAACGAGTCTTCAGTCCCTTGCGAGGGCGTGTCCGTGTCCGTGTCCGTCACGGTGGAAAAGATCTCGGCTATCTTCCAGAAATTCTCGGGCGAGTTCTCGTCCTTCGGCAAGGAGTCAAGCACCTCTGAGGACGGTTCCAAGCCTGAGACCGATGTTGAGCCCACGACAGACACCACTGGTAGCCCACCAGCAACCTCAAGCGCAAGGGAGGACACCAACACCACGAGTTCAACCCCTATCGCCCCTAATACGCCGCCCAAGCCCGAAGCCAAGCCAGGCAAGCAAACCGTCGCACCTGTCGAATCCCCAGCCCCCGGCACAGGAGCCGTCAAAGCCCCGACATCCAACACGGTCTCGGCGCCCCAACCACCGAAAATGAACACGCCGGATATGCCCACACCACCCACCATCCCTCCAAGGGCCGCCCGCGCTTTCATCAAAAAGATCATCCAGTACCAACCCTCCAACGGCGCCTTCATCTTCCCTAGTGGCTCCGAAATCAAGACCGTTCTCGGACCTGAGTTTTACACCAAGGTGAAGGCTGAAATGCCCGCCGACACCCCTCTGACAATTAGTGTCACAGTAATGCTCGTGGCGTTGCTTGAGGCACAGTTCGATTCGTGCCGGGGGTTGTGGGTTTTGGTGGTTGAGAAGGCGAAGGGGTTTGTTGCGGCCGAGTCCAAAGTTGCGGGTGTGGATGTTGAGGGGTTATGGGAAAATGCGCGGGGGGTGGTTGCGGGGATGAGTATTTTGGATTTGGAAGAGGATGGGAGTTTGAGAAGGAGGAGGGATAGCGCGGAGGGGGTGGAATTGTTGTTTGCGCCTTGGTGTGATGAATAGGGGTGAGGTAAACAAATAAGAGTGGGGCCTCTCAGGGGTTTTGTGGATCGGTTTTTGTTTGAGCGTAGCAAAAGTTTTGGTGGCAAAAATAATTGTGTAGGTCGCATTGGATATCTAAAAATTTCTCTTTCGTCGAACACAAGAAGGGAGAATGTTGGTGGTGATGCGCCAAGAGGGAATCGAACCCCCCCCTCAACCTTGGAAGGGTTGAATCCTAACCACTAGACCATTGGCGCTTGGATTGTTGATAAGTGATGAGCAGCACCTGGAAAATCACTCATATGGAACCCTCAACGGTGGAAACTAGAGTGGAAACTAGAGTGGAAGTTGAAGTGGAAACTGTGGGGTTGGAGAACACGACGTTGAATGAAGGTACATGTACTTGGCACCAAGTGGAACACGAGGTGGAACGAGTGTGCAGAGCGGGAAAAAAACAACTCTCCTGTGATCGCAACCCTTGGTCCCCGTCCCACCCACCTTTCTGTTTTCTTTGTTTTGAGATGAAGCCATGTTCGAGATCCATCTCTCCTGTGAAAAAAAAAGGGAAGAAAACCACTCAAATTCCGGTACTTAGAAACATCCTAAGCAGCCTTCTTGTGCTGTGACTGCTCCCAGAGTGTGTCCCAGTAGCCCTTCTTCCAGGCGTTGATGGCCGTCTCGTCATCAATCCAAACGCCATGTTCTTCATTGAAGCTCGTGTACGCGTTATCGCTGCCGATATAGAGGAGCTCGTCGTCGACGCAGACAACCTTAGAGTGGTTGATCTTGCCATCGTCGTCTCTGAGGCGGACGATCTCAAAGTTTTTGTCGACCAAGCTCTTGGCGTACCCAGGGTCCCAGGCCGATGTGTAATGTCTGAACGCAGCCAGAACTTCGGCGACGCGAGTCTTTTGCGTCTCCAGATGCACGGGATCTCCGTATCCGCCGTTCTGGTCAAACTTGGTGACGATGACCTGGACCTTGGCGCCATTGTCGATACACTTGGCCCATGCGAAGAGGAGATCTTTGTTCTCGTCAGTGACACTGCACTGCAGCATGTCTTGTCTCTGGGTAAGGTAGATAGGTGCTAGTAGGTATGTAGGGAACTTACCATACGGCCACAGCCATCCGTTCCACTTGCTTTTCTCATCCAGACTCTCGGGCTTGACCTTATGAATGCCGGCAGTCATGTTGTTCACCTCCGTCATGACCTTTTGCCATTCATCTTGTTTAACGAGGTCGTAATACACCAGGTGCTCGACGCTCATTCGGACGGTGCTCTTTGCGGCGGCAATGGCCTCTACACGGACGTGACGACTCGCCCAGGCAGCAGGTTGGATCTGCATCTCGCCGAGAGTGTCGAGGACAGCCGTGTCCTTGACGCTTTCGACGAAGTCCCATAGTGACTTTATGGCTGCAGTCCTGATACCCGTGTCCTTGAGGCGTCCGGCCAAGTCCCATAGTGTGTCAAAAAATCCATGTTCAGTCTCCTTGGCCTTTTCAACGGGACCATCACCGGCGCCGCCGATTTGGTGAGTCAAGTGCCAGACGACGTTGACAGCGAGGTCTCGGAGGGCATCGATCATCTGCACGGGGTACCTGATATTGGTCATCTCTCCGTGCCAGTCCCCGAGCTTGGCCACGGTGAGCACCGTCTTGTCACCCTTGTTATCGACAGCTGGGACACTGGTTTTGCTGATTGTAGGGGGGTTGGTTGTCTTGTCGGTGGTGACAAAGAACAGGGGGACGGGCACGATGGTCTTGTCGTTTCTCACCGTCCAGGCGTCTGGGAAGTTCTTGTTGAGCTTGCCCATGCGGAGGTGAGACCTGCCGTCTGTTCCGAGCTCGCCTTGGAGGTAGCTGTTTATCGCCACCCAGTGTCAGTAGAGGAAGGAGAAAAAAAGAATAGATGGTACTTACTCCCAGAAGTAGTCCAGGTACTTGTGTGCCGACAAAGCAGCACTGCCTTGAATCTTAGTGGACGTGTCGTAGACGTCGCCATGTCCAATCTCGTAGTCCCCCCAGTAGTTGGCCCCACCCGTCATGAGATGGGTGCCATTGACGGCTAGAATCTTGCCGTGATTCCAGCTGACGGACTGCAGCTCCTTGCTGAGGAGGCTGTCAACCATGCGCTTGGCGTCCCATTTCTTGGCTGCGTCGAGGACGCCTCCCGCTCCAAACGTTGCGAGCATTCCCTCCCACTCATCGATCAGTTTCCTGAGCCATGCTGCTGCCTCCTTGGCTGGCTTCTCGAAATCCTGAGCTTCCTTGGTCTTGTTGAGTTCGTCTTTCCTGTGGTTTTAAGTGGTGAGCAAATGTTGCAAGAAGAAAAGAGGGGAGCAGCAGAAACATCGTACTTTGGGCTGAAGTCAGGGCCGTAGAGCCCGAGATATATCTCAGCATTCGGATTGTCGATGCGTGGCTTGTCACCGTTCCAGAACACGGCCTGAATGTCTTGCTTGATTTCACCTGCATCCCAAGCTTTCTGGCCAACCTTGTCCAGATTATCACCCCACAGGCCTTGAAGAAAGCGAATGACAGGCTTGACATTGGGGTACTTCTCGAGCCCGTTGACGATATCGACAATTTTGTCGGCGACGGTATGACCGTCGGTGTTGGCTTTCTGGGTGAACCAATTGCCGAATCTGCCCTGCAAGTGGCTGATATCGATGAAAAAGGTGCCTGAGATGTCGTGGGGGACGTTGTTGTCGCTGTCTTTGAGAAGTGAAGCAGCACCACCGTTCAGGACGTCCTTGAAGGCCTCTTGGAGGATGCTCACTCCCTCGGGTGTTTTCCAGGTGGACTTGTCGCCTGGGGGGAAGGTGGGGTAGGGAATAGCAATATGATAGGTGGAAGGGGAGTTTCCGAAACCTAGGGTGTTGTTGGATGTCTTCTCGTAGGAAACCCCGTTCATTTTCCCATGAGGGTCAATGGTCTTGATGATTTCCTCGAGGTCCGCAAGCGTTTTCTTGGTCATTTTGGATGGTCTGGCTTGGATTTGCTTTAGTGGATTGGTTTGAAACACTGAAAGGAATGGTGACTAAGATTTAGAGTGGGGAAAGTGTGTGAGATGTCCGGTGGTGATTTCTGAAAGTGTGCGGTACACGACGCAGGTTCATATACACTTTCCCGTGCAAGAATGGCGGTGAGAACGAGGACATTATGGCACTGGCATCTGAGCATCCTGAACCACATTCGCATTCATCACGCCGCTCAGCAAGCCACAGGCCAACCCACAGCTACCGCTCGGTCTGTTCTGGACCCCGATGGCTATCCCAGCTACCAATACCATCATTGTGCGGCACAACCCCGTCCCTGTTCCAGCGGTCCCCGCACTACCCATTGGGGATGAGCAAAGGGCTCTGCATTTACAGAAATGCTACCGCCATCTCATGAGGCCAATAAAAAAATGCCACGGACTTGGCAGGGGGCTAGCTGAACCTCTTGCCGCAGCTCAAGATTCTGCATCCGACTGCAGACAATCGGACATCTCCTCCTAAAAAGGATGAGCTCTTCCCACCCTCCCATCTGCAACACAGCGCCGCAGCCTACATCGGGGCCAATTGGACGACACCGTGACTTGGCAGGGCTGGCTGAAGCTTCTCATGCAGCTTCGGATCTGCGCGGCTTTTGTTGCAATGCAACCACACTCCGCGTGCGGGGTCAAGTCGAGAGTCTGGACTCCTGTCGCCTGGCGTTGTCGGGTGTTGTCCGCTGGAGCTTTATCTCCGGTAGAAGCCAAGAGTAGTCTGTCCGCGTGTACTAGTAGGTATTATTTGCTTCATTTCCGCTGATCAAGCGTGGCCAATCCTACGCCTGATAGTCTTGCCGATGCAGAATGGCGGGTAGCCAACCTCGGAAGCCAAACTGTGTTTTTTTCTTCCCCAACCAGCTAGCTGCCTGCCCATATAGTTACTATTACCTACATACTAGTACCTAGATTACACTATGACGATGGTTTGATGCGCTACAGATGACGGAAAGAAAGCCTCATCCACCTCAAAGTAGCCAACTCGCTGAAAAGTTTCCATCTGCTGGTCTGCGAGCTCTGATCCCAGCCTCTCTCTGAACTCACCAGAATCACTGGTGCCCAGCTTACGCACTAGAAGCCCCCGACTTTCAGTAATGCCCTGGCCGTAACCTACGCACTGTATTACCTGTAAGGCGAAAACGCCGCTGACACCCACCTCCAAATGGCCGCTCTCATCTTCATAGTCAAAGCCATCGTCGTAATCGAAGAACCTTTGCGGGGATAACCTGTTTTGTGCGACAAATCTGGGCACATAAAATTTCCGTTTTCGTTCCTCAACTACATGACGGTGCTCACCCTGGCTCAGGGCCGGCTTAGGGTAGGCTAAGAATTTGCTCAGGCTTGCCGAGCGAGCCCAGAACTGATCCTATTTATAAAAATGGTAAAATTAATCCCTGTCTTTTAAAAGGGAATGATTGCCTTCACCTAACTTTATTTAAGTAACTTAAGTAGTTTTCACGCCTTTAATTCTATTCTCTCTTAGTTTCTAACTCTCTAAACTGATTTAAAAATCACTATTTTAAGGTACACGTACGACTAAACGCAGATCCACACCACAGTTAGGTGCTTGCCTTAACGTGGGTAATTTAACATTTAGTGGTGTTAACGATACAAACTAGTGTTATTATCGTTATTACCGTAATAAAGAAAACTATCTGTACGACTAGGTCTTCCAGCGTATATATATCTTAATAGACCTAAGCTACCGGACCCGACCCTTAAGTCTATTGTATCAGTCGTGTTAAAGGAGCTAAGCTCTAAGTTCTCCTACCCAGGCCCTTCTTGATTAGTATAGCTATTATAGTTGTCTTTATTAACTGTTCCTAAGATCTCCACTTAATAAACGCCTTAAGTTAAAAGTAATTTCCTTTTTAAGTTATAGTATAAGACTAGTCCACATATATTTACTTATTTCCAAGCCATAAAGTTAAGCTAACGTAGGACTAAAAATCGGGTTTACAGGGAATATTTTATATCAGTATATTTTAAGTGTTAATCTAATATGTTAAATTTGGCGTCTCTGAGCACTATACTATAGTGCTGCAGAGGCTGTAAGCCTCTATAGTACAGAAGGCTTACAGGGCACTCAGGGGAAGAAAGTGCACACACAGGTGGCTGGAGCCTACTGCACAAAGGGGGGTACAGAGCCGGAGGCTCTGTATTATAACAGTAGTACTGAGGGAGAGGAGTTGAATTGCTCTGCTCTGCTAAAACTAGATACAGGAGAGGAGAGAGCCTATTATAAGCTGTGGGAGGCTCTGGAAGAATTCCAGAGCCTTCTATTACTAATACAATTCTAAAGGGTTCTGTGGAGCTTTGCCCCACTGGAACCTTCCAGGTCTCAGAGCCTTCCAGGCTCCACAGGGGCCCTATGGGCCCCAGAACCTTCTGGAACAGTGACTGCAGGGTACACAGCCGTAGCAGAGCAACTGCTTACAGCAGTTGCCTTCTGTAAGCTCCCTGTAGTACAGAGAGCCTATAGGACAACGGTAGCTATATTTTAACATAATATATACCAAACTTATATAATATACTAGTATATTAAATACCATCTTAAAGGAAGGCCGGAGAGGAAGGAAGAATTTATAGAGGTTGGAGAGTGGAGCCGTAAGAACCGTGAAGGCCAGCCAGCCTCAACAAAAAGGTTGGATGGAAGCCACGAGGCCAACAGAGGAGGCACACGGAGGTCAGCCGGCCACGCCGGCGACCCCAGACGGAAGGAACGAAGCGATAACGGCCTGAAGGAAGCGAGCCAGCAGAGCGCAGAACCGAAAGTTATAACGAACAAAGAACCATAAACTGGCGATAGCCGGAGCGGTGTGAAGAAGACCGGACTAAGAGGGGGAGACATCACGGAGTTACCCCCGAGCCGTTAGCGCCTCGGTCCCGGTCGAACCCCGGGGAGCTGCCCTGGGCTGAAGGGGTCTTCCTTTCTACCCCGGACGAAAAAGGAGGTGACGTAGGACCTCCAAGCCATTACGGCTAAGGGGCGTGAGTGCAGCAGGACCGAGAACAACCCGCTCACGCCCCTATCTCACTTATAACACACGCCAGCATAAGGCACCCTATGACCTGTTACCGCGTTTGGTAGTCGAGACTAAACTATATGTATTTCAGTAGGATAAACAGAAGAGTGGGCGGGGTGGAAACGCCCTGACCACGCCCCGACAGTAGATAGTTAGCAGTAAAGGGACCGCTTGCCCTTACAGGCAGAGCTTTCAGCTCCTACAGTGTAAGACAAACAATAATTATACCCTTATAATCACTACCCTTAATCCAGTACAAACCCCCCTTAAGCTCTGCTTACTGCTGTTCTAATTCCTTAATTTCCAGATCTGGAGGCAGGGATAACCACACCTCCTCTAGAACTATATCTTAAACCACACGGGGATTACGTATAAGACTTATATATATAAACAGACGGATAAGTCCATCTTCAGACGGTTTATTTAAGATAGTATTCTAAATATCGAACTAAACCTTCTTATTAATATAAGCGCTATTAAAGGTGACCCACTTTAAGTTATAGCATATTATCTAATTACAGACAGTATCTAATACTTTACCTACAGTAATACTATATTAGCTTTAACACTTAGCAGTAATTTATAATTTTGTTAAACGCATTATTAACTACATTAGCAGCTCCTCTATAAAATACCTTCAGGTTAAATAACCTTTTAAATCCAGCATCTAACGTCTGTTATTCCATATTATCTCTTAACTTATAATATAAAAGTGGGCAGTAATTAGAGAAAATACTGCCCTCAGGACTGTGGAAAATAAGAACTTTAAGCATAAACTTCTTCTATCAGAGTATTATACAGATACTCGGACTCTTATTCTTAATTTGGAAAACCTCCCCTATACTAATTAAATTACATACAGTAAATGCTTAATCGCATAATACCTAGCTAATAACCACAGTAATTAGGTACAGTATTACCCTTCTCGCTATAATAAAAAAGAATATAGTCTTGGTATATGTTAATACATGCTAATACAAAAGATAATAATTAGGTGGATTCACTACAATGCATACTTACAGCTTTGGTTTATTATCCACCCCCTTATGGTGGATAAATTTGATAGATATAGCCAGCACGTCTGCCCCGGTATCCAGATAGTGGATAACCATTAGCAAAACATCTTCGTAATAAAGCGCCTTAAAACGCCCACAGCCAGTAATCTCTTAGCAGAGCATTCCTTTAAGTAACTGTAAAGCGTTATCTTATGCCTTATTATCTGAATTATCATTAACGATAAGATTAGGACTAAATATCTCTTCCCAAGATCCATCTTTTAATCTGCTCTTCTCATTATTAACAATCTCCACAGGCCGTACCCCTATATAAACAAAGCCCAGGTATATGCCATCTAGCTAAACACAATATGCCTTAAGAGGGAATACACCTATATTATAAGTAAGGTTAAAGGTTAGGAGAGCTAGCAGATTATCTATACTAAATACCAGCTTCCCATTTACATTAAGTGGCTAGAGGTTATACAGGGGAACTAAAACAGCGTCATGCCATTAGGAACGCACACCTGTTAACATTCTAGCAGTGAGGAATAAAAAAAGGCATTATAGCAACTTACTTTACAGATTTTTTTTAATATTATTAATGTTTATATAACAGCCAGAGACACTACTGTACAGCTGCTTATATTAGCGGAAATACTCCTAAAACGTGCGTAATAAGGTAATCTTAAAGGTGTCGTAAAGGTAGTTAAGGAAGTCCATAACCATAGCCTTATCAGCTATCTCTATCACGGCCTTTTATAACCCCAGTTCGCTAGACTTGCAGTATTTACCCTTATTATTAGCCAGTCTGTAGTCAAAAGAAAGGTAATCCTAAGGTATTAGCTACTTCTTCCACTTTTGCAAGATTCTAATAATGTTAATCTTAAAGTTATCCACGTATGTTAGTTTAAGAAACCTAATAGTTTTCAGCTACTAATGCAGCCTAGCCCGCTATATAGCTGTAAGTGCTTTCAATTACTTCTTTATTACTTATTTATATAACTCTCCCTAAGTGAAGTATTATTATTATTTGTCTTATACCGTAGGAGCTGAAAGCTCTGCCCGTGAGGGTAAACGGTCCCTCTACTGCTAACTATCTACTGTCAGGGCGTGGTCGGGGTGTTTCCACCCTGCCCACTCTTCTATTTATCTTACTGAAATATATGTGGTTTAATCTCGACTACTAAACGCGGTAACAGGTCATAGGGTTAATACCTTATATTAGCGTGTATTATAAGTAAGATGGGGGTGTAAATGGGTCGTTCTCAGTCCTGCTACGCTTATACCCCTTAACTGTAATGGCTTAAAGGTCTTACGTTACCTCCTTTATCGTCTGGGATAGAAAGGAAGACCCCTTTAGCCCAAAGCAGCTCCCTAGGATTCAACCGGGACTAAGGCGCTAACAGCTTAAGGGTAACTCTGTAATATCTCCCCCTTTTAATCCAGTCTTCTTTATATCTGTTGAAATGCAAAAGGGGTCAAGGCATTGGAAAGCAGTGTGTGTTGAAGGTGATGAATTCTTTCTATCTTCGAGAGTGGAAGCCGTGTTATTATAGCCGTGAGGGTGGCCAGTGCACGGAGTGCATTGGCCACACTCGCTTCTGCGAAGCGAGGTTGGCTGACTGAATACGAGGTTGGCAGTGGAGTCTGGCGTTCTTGGCTGTGCAGATCCACGGATGCAGCCGCGGAGCGGCTGCGTGGATCCAGCCACACTGTTCTAACCACACTGGCCGGGTTAGGGTTTGTAAAAACCCAACAATTTCTTATTATTAATCAATTTCCCTGGTTTTAACAGTACTATAACGTGTACAGTGTGCTAACGCTCCAGGTAATAACTAAGGTTAAAGCTTATTTATATAATCTTCGCTAAGATGGCTAACAGTCTTCTACCCTTATTATAAGCCTTTAAGAGGCTATTAAAGATCCCGTCTAGTCTTAGCGCTTTTAAAGCGCTTACTTTCTGAATAACCTCTTTTACATTTAAATCCTTTACTTTCCAGTCCATTAATATAGTCTTTAAGAAGGAGCCTGCTCTCTAGTTAAGGTTTTTAAGTTTTAAGAGGTCTATTTCCGGTATAGACAAAAAGCGTTCGCTAAATTCTTTTATCTTCTTAATGTAGGTAATAGCTATTTAGGGTCTGTTAAGTATAGTATCTTTTATAACTTACAGTGTTAGAATAGCTAGTGGTTTAAAGGGCTAATAGCTGCGTAATCTAGTTTAGCATTTAATATTCTACATTATTTTTAAGTCCTTATTAATTACTGCCTTATTAAGGGAGCCTTGCTAATACCTTATTTACGCTTTATTAATTACCTTATGTTTATACCTTTTAGCCTTCTTTAGCTCCTTTTTTACGGTGTAAGAGCACTGCGTTCTCCATATCTTTTCCGCTTTCTTTACGTCTTTTATAACTCTTTTTATTTTGTTATCCCCCTATAACGCTATAGTCCCTATTTTCGGGTTCCTTTTAAGTACTGTAACGTTTATAATATATAAGAGCTCCTTTAATAGTGCTTTAGAAGCTTTTTTCAGTTTGTAAATATTATTTATACTAACTAGTATTATAAGGTGTTTTGCCATTACTGCAGCTATTACAGTGTTTATTATTTTATAACTGTAACCTTCCTCTTTTTCTTTTTATTTTACTAGTATATCGTTAATCTTAACTGTTTACAATTAACCTGTATTAACTCCTTTTACTTACACTTAGAAATAAATTAATTATACAGCTTAATGTCGCTTAATAAGTCTTTCCAAAAGCTACAGTTTAAATCATTATTAAAGTTAGAATTAAAATCACACTCAGAATCTACACTTAACGCTAAGTCGTATTCCCAGTCTAACTCTAAGAACAAATCAGACTTAAAGTCTAACTTAGGCTTTAAGTCGGAAACGAAAGCCTCACATTCAGTCACCACATTAATTAACGCACTTACTCTTAATTTCCCCTATATCTTACTATAGACGACGTTACCTTCGGAAATACGAAGAAGATTATCTATAATAGAAGTTAAATAACGAATTACCCTGTCGTATACAGTAAGAGTTAAAAATGCCTTAACTGTATAAAACTGTACTAATAAAAAGGTAAAGTTAGCAGTTAAAGTGCTAAGTTATAATTTTACAGAATTAACAGTAATAGTAAGGAATTTATCATAACCTCTTATTTCTAAGGCGCTAAGCTGCTTTCCAAAAAGGCTATCTTCGTTATCTGCTTAAACAAACTATTAAAGACCGCTATTACTAGGAGTTGAAATGTTATATACAGTTCTTAAACTCTGAATAACAACTATTCTTAAATTCTTACGTTAGTGCTACCGTTAAGGGGGTTCCAAGAGGACTAACATATAATACCGCTATTTAAAAAAAGACCAGGAGAAAATAAATAAGGGAGGAATAGAAGAGGTACTAGAGTAAGAAAAAAGAAGACAGGGAAGGAAGGGGAAGGATAAGGGAGTTTTATAGCTATTAACTAAGAGGCGAACTAGCTAGGCATCATATCGCGGGTGTTTAAGACATTAGGACAGCAATAGACAAAACTAGACGCTTTAGCATTCCTCCCTTACATCCGGAGAGTAGAGCCTTCTTCTTAAGCGCGCCCTTAAATAATGCCTAACGAGACATAGTAACTGGTATTATCAGCGTTAACAGCAGTTAGGGGGATTCCGTTTACTTAACGTCAGTTAAGTTAAAATAACGTGCACTGCACATTAACGGAACGTTTCTGTCAGCAAGTGGCAGTGCGAAATAAGCAGGTGGTGAAGATTAGTTCCATTCTAAGAAATCGGTCAGGAACTGGATGCCTTAGGCTGCAAGATACAGGGGGGTGGAATGACCGCCGCATTAGGCGACGTGTGCCTGCCAAAAACGGTGGCACTTCCACACGGAAACACATACTAATAGTAAATTAATTCTTTAGTCTTAACTTCCTTATAAGGTTTAATTACGTTAGAGTGAAGGAAGAGGATAAGTATAAGACAGATTTTCAGACTTATAATAGGTATTACTAGTACTGTATTATGTTAATAGAATTAATAAACGCCCTTATGACTTTTTAAGGCTTTATTAACAGTGTTCTTTACCCCTTCCTTAATAAGTTTATCTTTATATATTTAGATGACGTTTTAATTTATTCTGAAACTCTGGAAGAATATTAAAAGTATATACGGCAGGTTTTAATAACTTTTAAAAAAGCGAAGCTAATAGTAAACTTAGAAAAGCGCTATTTCCACATTTAAAAGTTAAACTATTTAAAGTTTAGAGTAATCCCTAAAAGGCTTAAAATGTAACTGGAGAAATAAAAGCAGTTAGGGACTAACTTACTTTAAAGAACTAAACAGAGTTATAAACCTTTATTAACTTTATAAACTTCTATTAATACTTTATTAAGTACTTTATAAAGATTGTAAAACTACTATATAAGCTTATAGGGATAGGTAAACCGTTTAAGTAAACTGGTAAGTAATAAAAGGTATTTAAAGACTTTAAGTATACCTTCATTACAGCACTAATCTTAACTTACCTTAACTTCTTAAAGTTATTCTAAGTTAAAATAGACACCTTAAAATTTGTAATTAACAGAGAACTTAGTTAAGTCTAAGACGATGGAAAACGCTACTTAATTACCTTCTTATTAAAAGGGATTTATAACCTAGTTTTACAATACCTAATCTATAATAAGGAACTGATAGTAATTATTTAATACTTTATTAAGTAAGCACTGTACTTAAGTAGTATAGAAGAACTAATCTAGGTCTTTTTAAACTATAATAACTTCTAATATTTCTTAATAAAGGACCTTAGTTTACAGTAAGTCTAGTAAGTAAAGTTAATAGCTCTGTTCCATTTCCAGATCTACTATATTAAAGAAAGAGATAATAAGTAAACTAATACTTTTAATCGGAGACAGGATTATAAAGATGTTAATCTAATCTTAATCCTTATCACTATATTTAACAAAGCTAAAAACGGCACGTTAAAATATACGTTATAAGTATTAGATAACTAAATATTAAAATAAACTATTAATATCTGTATAAACTTATAAATAAAGTATAATATTTATTAGTAATAATAAGACTTTTAAGTAAGAAGGTTAACAGAAGGCACTTATAAGTATAAGTGCTCTTTAAAAGACTTCTTAAGGTACAGGTAATACTGTAATAAAGAGTGCTTAAAGTATTTAAATTATAATAAACCTGGTTATTAGGTAGAATAACTATTAGAAAGTGTAAACAGTACACCAAAATTAAAAGTAAGGCTCTGGTACTAAGAGAAACTGTATATTTATAACTTAAATGGACGAAAAAAGTACGTTTAACAGGTTTACAAGTCTTAATTTAAAGGATATATAGGCTAGGTTAAGACTCTTATATAAGCTTAATAAATATACGCCTTTTTAAGAATAAAGAAGCTAATTAAGGAAGTGGTTAATAATTACAATATTTACTTTAATAATCCGTTCTTACATTTCCGTAATAAATAATAGTAAGTAATAATTCTTAATTATATCTTTATTTAACACTTTATAATTAATAACTATACGTAATTTACTATCTCCTTTCTTTAGGACGAACAGTACTAAATACCTTACTGGGGACTAGGACTTTATAATAAACCCATTCTTTAAGATTTTATCGACATACTCCCTTAAAGCTTCAGCTTAATAAGGGTTTAAGTAATAGAGCTAGAAGTTACAGAGTTTTACTCTTAACTTTAGCTTAATTTCGTAATTTTATAATCTGTAATCTAATAATTACAATATCCTTTTTTAAAATGAGGTATACTTCTTATATTCTGTAAGTACCTTAAACAAATTAACTTCTTCACTTATTTATAAATTAGCTTTTTACTTCTTTTGACCTTTTAAATCATTATTTAAGTAACGTAATAAACTCTCTAATCCTTTAACTATCTTAGTAAACTTAACCTAAACTATATTTAAGTCTGTAAGTTTAATATACTTTTAAATACTTTATACATCTTTAAAGCAGTTTAATACTTTCTTAGCTTTCTTTAAACAGTAATCATTACTAAGGGACTTATTAAAAGTAAGATAACTACTCCTTTAATTAATTACAGGATTATACTTTTTTAATTAAGGTAGACTTAAGATTATATTATACCTTATAACTAATGTAACGTTAAAGTCTACTTATTATTTATCCCCGTCCACTTTAATTAAGAGTGGTAAGTAATACGTAACTTTACTGTTATTATACTAATATAGGCCTCCTTCACTATTTCAAATAGGAATAACTTCTTTATACTCTTTATTAAGAAGTTTCCTTCAGTTAACTAATAAGAGGCATATTAGGTTAGAAGCACTCCCATTATTAATTACTACTTTTACCTTAAACGGCCTCCCTCTCCCGTCTATCAGGTTAACATTAACGGAATAATACTTATACTTTTTTAAAATTTAAGTTATAATAACTATCTATCCTTAAGGTTTTATCTAGCTTAACCTTTAAATACCTTTCCTTCTTTTTAAAGTTTTTACTAACTAACAAATTACTAGTTTCTAACCCTTTTAGAAGGCCTGTAACCTTTTCTTAATTCCTTTTAAAAAAACAGGCAGTTTTAATAAACTTAGTAATTAACCTTTCCTAAGTTTTTACATTTTAATATCTAGTTAACTTTAAAAGGTTTAATATTCCGGAAATCTTTAATAAGTTAATAATACACTTTACAGGACTAAATCGCAGTAATATCTTCTTACTCTTAGATCTGTTAATAATCTGCTTATTTCTGTTATTCTTTAGCTTTTCCTTTAAGGTGTAATAAGTACATCGTAACTAAGTAATTACTAAGTAACCTTCCTTATTAGTATATAACAAGAGTTTAATTAACTATAGTAACTTTTCGTTTATTATTAAACTCCTTTATCAGGGAGTAGGAGACTTAGTAATAAGCTAGCTTTAACTTTCCTCTTATAACTGTGTAATCCCGTTTTTAAGCGACAGGGAAATAATCGTAAAGGGCCTTAAGCCCACTATACTAGTTAAAAGTACGGTTATTATATATACAGTTAATTTACAAAATGTCTTTATAACTAGGGTAGTTAATGTTAACTGCAGGTATTACAGTTATAGAGTACGGAATAGGTAAAGCGGTACCTTATTTCTTTTCTTCTTCCACTTACCTTTATATACGCTGCTTTTCCTAAACCTTTTCCTAAAACTTAAGTAACAGTAACTTAACTTATTCTTCTATAAAATAACCTTTTTTAACAAGTTAGTATTTAAGCTAATTAGTGAAATAAACTCTATTATAAAGTTATAACTTAATTTCTACTACTCTATCCTTAGACGTTACAGTAAGGCCCTTAACTTATAAGTCCTCCACTTCATTTACTAACTCTTAATGTTTTTCCTTTAATTTTTAAACCCTTTATTAATATACTTACTTTATACCTTCTTAAGGGACTTTTAGAGTATTAGTCCGAAGCACACTTATCTTAATATAAGGTAGCTATTTAAGCTGTCCTTCTTTTAGAAAGGTAAGAGTGTTAATCTATTTAGCGTATTTAAAGTGTTTGAAAGTCTTAAAGGATACTATTAAGAAGAACTTTCGCTTTTCTAACTTAATTCTTTTAACCTACTCTCTTTTACCTTTTAAGGCTTACTTTACCGCTTAGGTAGCCTAGAGAGCTAGTTTTTTAACTCCCTTTACCATTTTAGTAAGGTTTAAGTTAAAATCTTTCTTAGATTTTCTTAATTCTTAAGCTTATAACGTAAGGTTTTTAAAACCTGTAACGGCTAACTGGAATATTTCTTCTTAAAGTTAGTTTTCTATAACTTACACCTTTAATTATCTTAAGTTTCTACTTTAAAGTCAGTTTATAGCGACTTACACCTCTGTAACTAACTTTTTAAAGATACCTTTAAAGACTAAATACATTATATTTTAAAGTTCTTCTTCGTTTTCTCCTTTATCTCTTAAGTTACACTTATCTATTTAAATGCAGTTTTCTTCGTTTCCTGTTATCTTAACGTAAACGTCTCTTAACGTGAATTTAATATGTTTTCCTCCTTCTAGAACCGGCTTTTAACTAACTTATTTTAATAATAAGTATTACTATACTATATAACCCTTTTTACTGTAATTAAAGTATTAGATTTAAGATAAGTCCTTAAACTGCTTTTATTACTATTATTAAGGTTTATCGCAGTTAAGTCAGTTTTAGTAATTCTGTGACGACCCTGCAGGCCGTCACTTGGGCTGGAGCGGCCCGACGAATCCCCCGCATAAGGAACAGTGCAGGAGGACAGTACGCACAGTACTGCGCACTGAGCCAGGGGTGCAAAGACCCGAAGCCCTACGACCAACCAGCAGTTGCTCAGTCTTGGCAGGAGTGCTTACCTACTGAGCATCTAAGAAACCTCTAAGTAAGGAATGCTTAATAGCAGGTTACTTAGTTCCTTACTAAGTAACAGGCCACTAAGTAAGGTACAAGGTACCTCTAGCCAGTTAGTATAGATAGTCATAATTGTGTTTATAACTACCGTAAGGGACTCTAGTTCCTCACGCTAGTATTTAATTATTCATTTATATCTTACTATTCAGACTTACCTCTATGCATTATAGTGACAGCAACTTACAGTAACATTAAACCCTTTATCTAAGAGTGTTAGCTTAATAAGCTGTCTTTAGAATACCCTTTACCTATTAGCGTCCTATTATACGTTCTGTCTTAACCTGTATTAGCCCTCTTAAGGCTTATATTAGGTATAGGTTGTAATATAATACTAATGTCTTAATTTTAAACGCTGTTTATTAAATTCCTAAATATTACCTCTCTCTTACTAATATATTAACTTCTGGAAAAGGTAAGGAGATTAAGGAGGCGTAAGCTTAACCTTAGCTCCTTACTATCGACGAACTAGCTGTATGCCTTGAAGACTTAAACCTCAACTAGTAAGGACTAATTAAAGAACTTAACGAAACTTTCCTTAAAGATATTAAGAGTTATATCGGTCTTATCGAAAAACTTTAAACTTAACTTAACGTTATTAAGTTAAAGAATAACGACCTTAAAGGCTTACAAAAGAAATGAGTAAAGCTCCCCTTACTGTTACGCTTTAAGGGAGACTCTGCATAGCTGGAGTCTTAAATAGCTTAGCTTTAGAGTTATGTTACTTACTACAATAAGTAGTTCTTCGAAGAAGAAGGAAAGGTTAGGTTTACTAGAGCTTTACTAAACAGAGTAGCTACTTGTTAATATAAACCTTATACGAAGATAATTAATAACTTCTTTATAGATAGAGCGCGTAAAGAGGTCCTTAAGACTTAAGCTCTGTTCGATAACTTTAACGTTTTTATTAACTAACTCCAGATTAAGTTTAGAGAATTAGACACTCCTAAGCAGGTTAAGCAACGCCTTATAACCTTAAGGCAGACGTCCTTAATCTTTAATTTCTCTACACACTTTAAACTGGAAGTAGTAAAGACTAAGCTTAGCTAAGAAGCCTTAGTAATGCTGTTTTAAAGCAGCTTAAAAGAGTACGTTACTGGAGACTTTTACCGAGAAGATTAACCGGATTACCTTTAAGAATTAGTTAAGATAGTTATTAAGGTTAATAATTAGTATTATAATTATTATTACCGAAAGAACTTTTAGAAAGAACAGACCCCTTATTAGCTTAAAAAGGGAAACCAGTTGACTGTAACAGGTTATTACCCTAAACTAATAGATATTAGTATAATGAACTGTTAGAATTAACTTAACTGCGATAAACCTTAACGATAATAGTAGTAGAAGTAATCTAAAGACTTATCCTAGGTCTAGTGCTTTAATTACGGTAAAAAAAGTTATATAGTGTAGTAATACCTATTACTAAAATAAGTTAGTTAGAAGCCAGTTCCAGAAGGAGGGAAGTACATTAAGTTTAACTTAGGAGACGTTTATATTAAGATAGTAAGTAATAAAGAAGACTGCATTTAGATAGATAAGTGCGAGTTAGGAGATAAGGAAGAGAAGGAAGAAAAACTCTAAGATATAATGTACTTAATCCTTAAGGATATCTTAAAAAAGTCAGTTACGGAAATGCAAGTCACTACAGACTAACTCTTAAGTAGAAACTTAGAACTGCTAAAGGTGTAGGTTATAGAAGACTAACTCTAGGAAGAGATATTCCAGTTAGTTATAATAAGCCTTAAAAACCTTACCTTATAAGCCTAAGAATTAAAGAAGTCTAAGAAGGACCTTAACTTAGACTTTACTAAGATAGTAAAGGGAGTCGAAGAACTAGCCCTCTAGGTTACCTAAGCGGTAAAGTAAGCCTTAGAAAGTGAAAGAGAATAAACTAAGAGAATTAAATTAGAGAAACGAAAGTTCTTTTTAACAGTACCTTTTAAAACTCTTAAACACTTTAAGTATGCTGAGTGGATCAGTACCTTCACTTCCTTAGAAGAAGGACAGCTTAGATAACTACCTTATACTAAAGTTAGTATACTTTAGACTGATACCTTAAAGGTCCCTTAAGAAAGTATAAAGTAAGCACATTAGCGAAGGATCTGGGAGCTAAAGAAGAAACACTAAGAGCTAGTAGATAAAGTGGAGAACTTATAAGTTAAGGGTCTTACTGTAACGTTTAAAGATAAAGTAATAGAAATTGGGTTAAAGCTTTATAACGGAGTTCGCTTCACTAATTAACTTAAACATTAACTTATCAAAAAAGACTATTTTGTAGAAGAGTAAGCTAGGCTGTTACTACCTGAGTTTTAGTAAGAGGTTTAGGAGAAATAACGCATACGGAAGTAAGTGAAGGAAGAAAAAGGATAAGGTACCACTTCCCCTGTTCTGTACTTTACTACCGCAGTATTAACAGTTAATATCGATTACCTTAGTTATAAAGATATATTATAGATCGATTACGTATACGATAACTGCACCCTTAACTAGCATTATGGACTTAAGGCTCTTTATAATTACTTCTTAAGTATATAAAGATGGGATTACGTTATCGTAAGGGTAAAGTTAAAACTAACTTACTATTAAGTCTCCTATTCCCTAATAAGAGAATCCAGTAATAAGCGAAAAATTACTGTAATTAACTAAGCCCTTACTATATGCTGGTAAAGAAAGGTACTTAATAACTACCTAATCGTAACGTACTTATTACACCTTAACGGGAAAGCTAGAGAATAGTAAAAACGGGAAGATTACTAACAGATTTAAGAGTAAAGGGACATTATTATAATCTAAGCTTACAGAGCGTATTATCGACTTATTAAGGACCTTAAGAATATTATACCGTTCGAAGTCGACTGGACGTTAAGGTGTAAAAACCTAGGAAAGGTTAATTACTAAGTTTATTAAAGCTACCTGTTTTTCCAGAAGGAATTAGGAAAAGGCTGTAGGCCTTCTAGAAAGGCTAGAAACTAGTAATTCGCTAGTTAACAAAAACCCTAAGAAGAAAGAGAGGCACTTAAAGGTTAAGCTAAATAAGACCTTAAGGACAGACAATTACTATAACTTAGATATTAAAGAAACATAAGCATTACTTTATTAATATCGATATAATAGACAGAAAAAGGAGGCTATTTAGGGTAAAAGCAGTAATTAATAGCGGGAGTACTTTTAACTTAATATACCCCTCGTTAATTAACTGAAGGAAACTCTTTAACAAAGAGTATAAAGAGGCTATTCCTATTCGAAATAGAGAAAGAGGCCTATACTAGTATAATAATAGCAAAGTTACCCACCACTTACTACTCTTAATTAAAGTAGATAGGGACGAACAATAAGTAAACTTTAACGTTACATTAATAGTAAAATATAATATAATTTTAAGTTTACTTTAGTTAGAAAAGTATAACTCTGTAATTAACTAGAGGAGTAGTTACCTTACCTTCGGTAAGTCTCCTAACTGTAATTACCGTTTAAAGAAAGTTAAGAGGGTATTAAACTGCTTTAAAGTTACATAAAGCACTTAAAAGCACGCTAAACCCTTAGAATTAAGTATAGTTTAGGTTAGGTTTATAAAGACAGTTAAAAGATTAAAAGGTCTACTATATTACTTAAATGACGATTTAGAAGGTAAAAAGAAATAAGAAGCTAATTTATAAATAAGTGAAGAAGTTAACTTATTTAAAGTACTTATTAAGTATAAGAAGTTTACCTTATTTCGAAAAAAGATACTGTAATTACCAGACTACAGACTATAAGACTACGAAATTAAGCTAAAGCTAGAAGCGAAGCTCCGCAACTTCTAACTTTACTACTTAAACCCCTAATAAGCTAAGGCTTTAAGGGAGTATATTAATAAGAACTTAAAAAATAAGTTTATTGTAGAATCTTAGTCACTAATAAGATACTTAATGCTATTCGTCTTACGGAAGGGAGACGGTAAGTTACATATAGTTATTAACTACCGAACGTTAAATAAGGATACGATTAAGAATCGCTACTTATTATTACTTATTATGGAAATGTAAGAACAGATTACTAAAGTAAATTAGTTCTCTAACCTCGATTTCCTTATAAGGTTTAACTATATTAGAGTAAAGGAGAAAGATAAGTATAAAATGGCTTTTTAGACTTATAACAGGTATTATTAATACTGTGTTATACTAATAAGATTAATAAACGCCCCTGTAACTTTCTAAAGCCTTATTAACAGTATTCTTTACCCCTTCCTCGACAAGTTTATCTTTATGTATTTAGATAACGTTTTAATTTATTTCGAAACTTTAGAAGAATATTAAAAATATATACGATAGGTTTTAACAGCTCTTAAGAAAGCGAAGCTAATAGTAAACTTAGAGAAAAGCTACTTTTACGTTTAGGAACTAAACTATTTAAGGTTTAGGGTAACCCCTGGAAAGCTCGAAATATAACTGGAGAAGATAAAGGTAATTAAGGATTAACTTACTCCGAAGAATTAAAAAGAGTTATAAACCTTTATCAGTTTTATAAACTTCTATTACTATTTTATTAAGTACTTTACGAAAATCGTAAGATTACTTTACAAACTTATAAATAAGGGAAAGCTATTTAAGTAGACTAACAGATAGTAGAAGGCGTTTAAAGACTTTAAACATACCTTCGTTACAGCACTAATCTTAGCCCTTCCCGATTTCTTAAAGCCCTTTTAAGTTAAGATAAACTCTTTAGAGTTTGCAATCGGTAGAGAACTTAGTTAAGTCTAAGATGATAAGAAATGTTACCCAGTTACCTTTTTATCGAAAGGAATCTACAGCTTAACCTTACAATATTTAATTTACGATAAAGAACTGATAGCGATTATTTAATGTTTTATAGAGTAAGCGCTGTATCTAAACGGTATGGAAGAACCAGTTTAGGTCTTTTCAGATTATAATAACCTTTAATACTTCTTAACGAAGGAACTTAGCTTATAGTAAGTACGATAAGTAAAGTTAATAACCCCGTTCTACTTTTAAATTTACTATATTAAAAGAAAAGATAATGGGTAAGCTAATACTCTTAGTCGGAGATAAGACTATAAGGATACTAATCTAATCCTAGTCCCCGTTATTATATTTAACGAAGTAAAGAATAGCACGTTAAAACATACGTTATAAATATTAAATAACTAGATGCTGGAATAAACTATTAATGTTTATATAAACTTATAGACAGAGTATAATATCTATTAATAATAATAGGACTTTTAAGTAAAAAGGTTAGCGGAAGGAACTTATAAACATAAGTGCCTATTAGGAGACTTCTTAAGGTATATGTAAAACTGTAAGAAAAAGTGCTTAATGTATCTAAACTATAACGAAACTAGTTATTAGCTAGAACAGCTGTTAGAAGGTGTAGATAATATACTTAAACTAGGAGTAAAGCTTTAATACTAAGAGAAACTGTACATTTATAACTTAGTTAAAAGAAAGGAGTACGTTTAGCAGGTTTATAAGTCTTAACTTAGAGGATATATAAGTTAAGCTAAGACTTTAATATAGGCTTAGTAAGTGTACGTTTTCTTAGGAATGAAGAAGCTAGTTAAGGAAGTGGTTGATAACTGCGATATCTATTATAGGAAGTAGAACTGACGTTATAAACTATATAGACTTCTTAAACTACTCCCTGTACTATAGGTGTTATAAAACTCTATCTTACTCGACTTTATTACTAGGATCTTAAAGTTTAAGGACCCTGCTATAAGAGTTATCTATAATTAGATCCTTATAGTAGTTAATAGATTAACGAAATAGGTTTACTTTCTGCTAACCTTAAAGGATATAATAGTAAAGTAACTTACTTATATTTTCGAGAAAGAGGTAGTTTTATAATACCTTTAGTTAGATAATATCGTTACGGATTGAGATAAGCTAATCGTGTCGAAATTTTAATAAGGACTAATGTAGAGAATAGGTATAAAGAGTAAACTTTCGATAGCATTCTATTTACAGATAGATAGCTAAACGGAGCGAGTTAATTAGATACTTATAACGTATCTTTAAATGTATGTTAATTTTAAATAAGATAATTAGCTTAAGCTGTTACTAACAGTATAGATAGCTTATAATATAACGTTAGTTAAGTCGATAAGTATATTACTGTTCTTCGCTAATTACGGTAAAGAGCTTGAGCTTTGTTAAGGCCTGCTTACTAGCGCCCTTTAAGTTATAGTTTACGTAAACTGAATGTAAGAACTGTATAACTATTTATAAGCCGAACTTGAGTTTATACGTGAACGAATGAAGAAGTTTACCAATAAATACTAAACTAAGTAACTAGTGCTTAAGAAAGGACTTTATTATAATAGTAAATAAGTTAAGGGATTGACTCTTTAAGAAGGGGATTACGTTTACCTTTTTTTACGAAACTTGCATTCGAAACGGCTTAGTAAGAAGCTTAACTTCAAAAGGTATAGATTATTCTGGATTAAGAAAAAGGTCGCCACTTCTAATTACGAATTAGACTTACCTGCTAATATAAAGGTGTAAACTAAAGTTTTTCATATCTTACTTTTAGAACCTGCTTTAAAAGGAGTTCTTCTGGAGAAGAAGATTAAGATCGATACTGATAAGGATAAGTACGACGTTAAGGAAGTTATAAATTTACAAAAGGGAAAGAATATATTTAAGTATCTCATTAAGTAATTAAGCTATAGCTTTAAGAGTAACTTGTAAAAGTTAGTTAAAAATCTTAAGTACTTAGACTTAATTATAGAGTTCTACCGAAAAAATCCAGACTAACTAAAACTAACGATAAGAACTAGAAATAAGATAAGATCTAATATCTAAACTACTATATTAAAGAGTAAGATTACTGTAGGACTTAGAGCTTAAGAAGTGGTAGGAAACTCCTTAGTAAGTACGGAAGGACATTTATTAGGACCTTAGCTAAAGTTGTAAGGACTTCAGACCCAATAAGGAAGTTAGGCCTTTAGAGCCCCCAGAGCTCCACTAGCACCGTTAAAAAAAAAAAAGAAAAAAAGTCAGTAAAAGAAATAAACGTATTATCGTTACTCTACAGAACTGTAAGAGGAAAGAAGTTACGAATTAAGTTAAGAAGAGGTTACCGGCTGTAACGATCCCCTGGAAAAAGAACCAGCAGGTGTTCCTGCTAGAAAGCCTCCCCAGTTAAAGGACTTATTAACCTTAAGAGGAGCAGCTAGACAGGCCTCCTCTTATTCTTAGAAACGAAGGATCTTTACCTCCTGACTAAACGTAGAAAAAGCTCACTTCTCTATACGATAACGTTAGGTTTTAATCCGTTTAAGTTAAGTAGCGGCTTTACGGAGCTCTTAGGTTTTTAACTTTAAGTTCCGCGCAGTAGCGTTATGTTCCGCATTAAGACGGTGTTTCTTGGAAAGGAGCTGTTGGAAGAAAACGTCGTTATAACTAAACGTGTTGCACGAAGACGAAGCTTCTGCTAATAAACATTTGGAGTAACTGTTTAATTGTGTTACAATAAGATAGGAAAGCGATTTTAAAGAATAACGACTATAAGGCGATATTTGCGATTTAAAAGTTAAAGTAAAGTCCGTAAGGTTACGACGATAAGAGGTGCTGTTCTTCGAAATGTGCTTTTACATACGGTTAGTAGGTATAGTTACGTTAAAAAAGAAGGAACGCTTTTATTAAGGTTCTTTATAGAAAAAGAACGTTAAAGGGGGGGAATTGTGTAACGACCTTGCAGGCTGTTACTTGGGCTGGAATGGCTTAATAAATCCCCTGTATAAAGAACAGTGTAGAAGGACAGTACGCACAGTATTACGCACTGAGCTAAGGGTGTAAAGACTCGAAACCTTACGATTAACTAGTAGTTGCTTAGTCTTAGCAGGAGTGTTCACCTACTAAGCATCTAAGAAACCTCTAAGTAAGGAGTGCTTAGTAGTAAGTTGCTTAGTTCTTTACTGAGTAATAAGCTACTAAGCAAGGTATAAGGTACCTCTAGCCAGTTAGTATAGATAGTTATAGTTATGCCTATAACTACCGTAAGGGACTCTGGTTCCTTACGTTAGTATTCAATTATTCATTTATGTCTTACTGTTTAGACTTACCTTTATGCATTATAGTGACAGCGACTTACAGTGACATTAAACCCCCCGTCTAGGAGTGCTAGCTTAACAAGCCGTCTTCGGAACGCCCCTTACCTATTAGCGTCCTGCCATACGTTCTGTCTTAACCCGCGCCAGCCCTCTCAAGGCCTGTGTCGGGTGCAGGTCGTAATAAATTCACTATACTAATATTATTAATCTAAGGTAATAACCTGTCGCAGTTAACTAATTCCCCTTTTTAAGTTTACTTAGCTAATAAGGAGTTCATTCCTTTAGAAGTTTTTTTAATAATAGTAATTATAATACTAATTATCAGCCTTAATAACTATCTCGACTAACTTTTAAAGATAGTTTAGTCAATCTTCCCTATAAAGGTCTCTAATAATATACTCCTTTAAGCTACTTTAGAACAATATTACTAAAGCTTCCTAACTAAGTTTAGTTTTTACTACTTCTAACTTAAAACGGGTAACGAACTTAAGGACTAAAGATATTTATCTTAAAGCTATAAGGCGTTATTCAGCCTACCTTAAGGTGTCTAGTTCTTTAAACTCGGTTTAAAGTTAGTTAATAAACATATTAAAATTGTCGAAAAGGGCTTAAATCTTAAGAGCTTCTTTATATACTCTATCTACAAAAAAGTCGTTAATTATCTTTACATAAAGTTCATACTATTAAGTAGCTACTTTATTTAACAGGGCTTTAGTAAACCTAACCTTTTCTTCTTCTTTAAAGAACTGTTCGTCGTAGTAAATAATATAGCTCTAAAGTTAAGCTATCTAAAACTCTAACTACGTAAAGTCTCCTTTAAAACGTAATAATAGGAAAAACTTCACTCGTTTCTTCTATAATCCTCTAAAGTCATTATTCTCTAATTCGATAGCATTAAATTAAGCTTAAAGTTTCTTAATAAGACTAATACAGCTCTTAATATCTTTAGAGAAAGCTTTATTAAGTTCCTTAACTAGCCTTTACTAGTTAAAGTTTAACTTTTTAAAGCGTGTAGTTAACTCGTTAATAATAAGGAGCTATAGCTAAGCTTAAGCCTCCTTAAGCTCCTTACCTTTTCTAAAGGTTAATATATTAGTAATAAAAGAAGGGTAATATCTGGAAATTTAACAAATAGCGTTTAGAACTGTAACGCTAATATCGTATTATAACTTACACCTAACATAAGCCTTAAGAGGACTAGCACAGGTTAAGACAGAACGTATAATAAGACATTAACAGGTAAGAGGTGTTTTAAAGACAGCTTGTTAAGCTAACACTCTTAAATAGGAAGTTTAATATTAATGTAAATCGCTATTACTATAATATACAGAGATAAGTCTAAATAGTAAGATATAAATAAATAATTAAATACTAACGTAAGGAACTAGAGTCCCTTATGCCAGTTGTGGGTATAATTACAGCTATCTATACTAACTAGACGTAAAGTACTTTATACCTTACTTAATGACTTACTGCTTAGTACAGGACTAAGCACCTTACCGTTAAGCACCTTTTGCTTAGAGGTCTCGCAGGTGCTTAGTAGGTGAGCACTCCTGCCAAGACTGAGCAACTGCTGGTTAGTCGTAGGGGCTTCGGGTCTTTGCACCCCTGGCCCAGTGCGTCGGGACAGTGTACCCCGCCCTTCTGCACTATTCCTCCTGCGGGGAATTCGTCGGGCCGCCTCGGCCCAAGTGACGGCCTGCAGGGTGGTCACACCCTGTTCTATACTTTACAATTATAGCACTTATAGTTAACGTTAATTACTTTAGTTATAGAGATATACTGTAGATTAACTACATATATAATGACTGTATTTTTAATTAGTATAGTGGGCTTAAGGCCCTTTACGACTACTTCTTTAACGTACGAAGATAAGATTCCTCTGTTGCGAGGGTGGAGGTAAAGGTAGCTTACTATTAAGTTTTTTACGTCCTGATAAGAGAGTTTAACGATAATAGTAAGCGAAAGGTTACTGTAGTTAATTAGACCCTTATTACTTACTAGTAAAGAAGGTTATTTAGTAACTGCTTAATTATAACCTGTTCTGTCTATTTTAAAGAGAAAGTTAAAAAGTGGTAGAAATAAGCAGATTATAAAAGGATTTAAGAGTAAGAGGATATTATTGCAATCTAGTCTTAAAGAGCGTACTATTAACTTATTAAGGACTTTAAGAATATTAAACTGTTTAAAGTCGATTAGACATTAAAGTGTGAAAACCCGAAGAAAGTTAACTGTTAGGTTTACTAAAGTTACCTGTTTTTCTAAAAGGAATTAGGAAAATATTATAAGCCATTTAGAAGGGCTGGAAACTAGTAGTTCGCTAGTTAGTAAAAACCTTAAGAAGAAAGAGAGGTACTTAAAGGTTAGATTAAATAAGACTTTAAAGACAGATAATTACTATAACTTAGATATTAAAGGAGTATAAGTATTATTCTATTAATGTTAACTTAATAGATAGAAGAGGGAGGCCGTTTAGGGCAAAAGTAGTAATTAATAATAAGAGTGCTTTTAACTTAATATACCCTTTACTAGTTAACCGAAGGAAATTCTTTAACGAAGAGTATAAAGAGGTTATTCCTATTTAAAATGGAGAAAGAGGCTTATACTAATATAATAACGATAAAGTTACTTATTACTTATTACTTTTAATTAAAGTAAACAAGGAGGAATAATAAATAGATTTTAACGTTACATTAATAGTAAGGTATAATATAATCTTAAGTTTACCTTAGTTAGAAAAGTATAACTTTATAATTAATTAAAGGAGTAATTACCTTATTTTCAGTAAGTCCCTTAGTAGTAATTACCGTTTAGAGAAAGTTAAGAAGGTATTAAACTGCTTTAAAAATGTATAAAGTATTTAAAAGCATATTGAACCTTTAGAATTAAGTACAGTTTAGGTTAAGTTTACTAAGACAGTTAAAGGATTAGAGAGTTTATTACATTGCTTAAATAACGATTTAAAAGGTGGAAAGAAGTAAGAAGCTAATCTACAGATAAGTAAAGAAGTCGATTTATTAAAGGTACTTGTAAAATACAGGAAGTTTACTTTATTTTAGAAAAAGATATTATAATTACTAGACTATAAACTATAAGATTACGAAATTAAGCTAAAGTTAAGAGTAAAACTCCGCAGTTTCTAACTTTGTTACTTAAACTCTTAATAAGTTAAAGCCTTAAGGGAGTATATCGATAAGAATTTAAAGAACAGATTTATTATAAAGTTCTAATCCCCAGTAAAATACTTAGTGTTATTTATATTAAGAAAGGGAAACAGTAAGTTATGTATAATTATTAATTACTAAACGTTAAATAAAGATACAATTAAGAACCGTTATTTACTGTTACTTATTACAGAAATGTAATAACAGATTATTACTTTAGCCTCGATTTCCTTATAGGATTTAATTACGTTAGAGTAAAGGAAGAGGATAAGTATAAGATAGCTTTCCAGACTTATAACAGGTATTAAAATTGCTGGCATCGCTTCGTTCGTCATTACGCGACAGCCCTTCGCTACACTACGGGGCGCTCCATTCCTCACTGTCGCTCCTGGCAATTTTGGCGTGGGGTATTAAGTTTATTTTAATAAGTATAGTGAACAAAGCGACAGAAACCTGTCCAGAGGCCAATATATCCGTTTAAAAAGGTAAAAAGTATTAAAAAGAATAATAATTAGAGTTAAGAAGAGTAATCTTTATAAAAAAATCTTAGCTTTAATTTTTAAGATTTACATACTTTATTTCATAAGATTTAAAAGAAATAATAAAAAGAATAATAATTAAAAATAAATCTTACTTTTTAAAGACTTTATTTCATAAGGCTTATAAGCTCTATTCTATAGGGTTCAGAGGCTTCATTTTACAGGGTTTATAAGATTTATTCTATAGGGTTTACAGGATTTATTCTATAATTTACAATTTATAGTTTTTTTTTTTCACTTTCACAAATGCAATTCGAACTGGGAACCTCTTTAATTTAGAGGACACATCGAGGCACTATAGCTATTGTTTCCGTGCACTATGACCCTACTAATCTCGCCATATATAACCCTAACCTTACGGTACCGTAACCATTCTTTCAATATTTAACAGCTACCTTAATACACCCTACCATTCTAAATGCACAGCCTTAAAATTTCCACATATCAACCCTACCAAATTAAGGCTATTAGCACTAAACATCGCTACTATTAAGATTAGCTATCACAGTCGTAAACCTCTATAACGTAACGTAAATCGTTATAATAAGCTGTAAATAACTCTATTTAATTACCTTACTAACGCATTATAAGATGGGACTTTCTAAACACAATTTAGACGACGGTAACGAGAGTAAGTAGTTAGGAATTAGCAATAATAATAACGATAGCGATTACGGCAATACTAGTATAGAAGTTCTTCTGTTCTTTAACCTGCGCTAGGGTATAAGCTCCTTACCTACACCTACAGCTTACTAGTAACGTTAAAGGTAGACTTATTTAATTACTATACCTAAATGCGATTCTTAGTCGTTAAAATTCGCTTAGTTAACCCTGTAAAGGGCTTTAGCTACTCTAAAGTCGATTATAGCTACGTTAGAGGTAAGATTTGCACCTTTAAAGCCTACTCTCACTAGACTAACACTATTAAGGTTAACTATATTTAAGAGTATTTAACTAAAGCTTTACTTATCGATAAAGCTTAGCTATAATACCTTATAATTAAAAATAGGTATGAGAATTATAAGAATTACAGTCTAGAAGACTGGTAAGTAAGTAATAAATTTAATAACGACTATTAAGAGTTTATTAAGGAGTATATCTATTAGCTAGCGGTTTAGAATCGTAAGTTAATTATAAAGATAAAGAAATAATCCCCTAATATCATATTTACATAACGCTAGTTACAGAATCACTGTTATTACTTATGTAAGAAGGCTTTAAATAGGTATAACCTTTTCTTTATACTTATTTAAAAGTTAGAGTAAAAGAATATCGATTATATAATTAAGTAGGTAGATAACTTAAATAAGAGTGAGGATAATAGTCTATAGAAGTTAGTAAGCCTGTTCTAATCCACTAAATAGAGCTAAAAGTAATAGGTGAAATACTTAGGGTTAGGGTTTAACCCTAACCCTACCCCTATAACAATACCTACCGTACTAACGATAAGAACCTTACTTTCATCCAAATCGTTACCTTTAACTACTTAAGTATAGCTTTCTCTTACACCTTCGGCCTTATTAATAATAAACGTTAAGAAAGATTTAACTAGTTAATAAAGGAAGTTAATACCTTACGAGAAAAAATAAGTACGCCAGTGTTAATTATTACTATTACTAACTACAATACTGTAATAAGAAACGTTATTATTATAAAATACCTTAATATTAAGCTTTAAATTTATGTTTTTTATATTAATTAAAATATTAATAAAAACATTAAAACTAAGTGGAATAAGGAAGTTATAGCCCGTATCGTTACACTTATAAGTATTAACCCCCCTTATAATTAAGAAAAGTAGGAGAATGATTTAGATCGCGCTTTAAAGGGCACTGTTATTAATTGAAGTAATAAGGTAATAAACAGCTACCTAAGCATTAACTATAAGACTGTTAAGTACTTAATAGCCGGCTTTTATAAGCTTTAAGAGGTAGTTATTTATACTAACATTATTAATAACTTTAATATAGTGTAGGAGAAACTTAAAGCTTCCTTCTATTAGTAAATAGTAATTATCTAGTATTTTAAGGAGACTTAGATACTAATAATTAAGTAGTAAGCTAGTTACTATATTAATAAAAGCTTTAACTTTAGTTAAAGAATAACTTCCTCTATTAAATCTGTTAACTATTACCTTAAGTCTTTTATTATCACTAAAGGTAGTTTTATTTTTAAGTGTATTACTTAATTACTTAAGATAGTTAAAGTAATAAAGGCTAATATTATAAAGGTTATAAAGAACGAGAAGACTTACTTACGTTTTAACTTCTTAAGTAAAGAATAGCTTAGTATAACGCTTTATAACGTCTCCTTGAAAACGTTAAATCTTACTCTTAAACAGTATAGGATTATACTTAACGTTATATTAATACAGAATAACTTAACACCTACACCTTTTAAGGATTATATTAATAGCTTTATAAAATAGTATTAGATCCCTTACAGTTATAATATACTTAAAAGGTATAAGTTAAAGAAGTTATTACTTATTTAAGAAGATTTCTATCTATTCTAATAGCTTAAGAGGAGTATTATTAATAATAATCGATTTCTATACTATTAGGAGTTTAATAAAGTAACTAACCGTTAAGGTAAACCTTATAGTTTTATTACTTTTACTAGCAATCTAGCTACGTTAAAGTTAATAATACTGTTTCTGTAAGGCGGTAACGTTACTATTCTAATTAACTAACCCCTTATAATACTAGTAACCTAACCTACATTAGTTATACAGTTAAAAGACATGATTATTATTACTAATTAGCTAGTTAAAATATTACAACCTGCACCCGACACAGGCCTTAAGAGGACTGGCACGGGTTAAGACAGAACGTATAGCAGGACGCTAACAGGTAAGGGGTGTTCCAAAGACAGCTTATTAAGCTAGCACTCCTAGACAGGGGTTTAATGTTACTGTAAGTCGTTATCACTATAATACACAGAGGTGAGTCTGAACAGTAGGACACAAATGAACAATTGAATACTAGCGTGAGGAACCAGAGTCCCTCACGGTAGTTATAGGTATAATTATAGTTATTTATACTAACTAGTTAAGAGGTACTTCGTACCTTGATTACTATGCTTACTTAATATAAGGAGTGATTATAGTGATCAGAATACCTCTAATCACTGTGATTACCGTGCTCTTAGCGAGATTAAAGTAATTACTTAACGACTAGTCGTAAGAGCTTCAGGTCTTTGCACCCCTGGCCTAATGCGCAGTACTGTATATACTGCCTTCTTACACTGTTCCTTCTGCAGGGGATTCGTCAGGCTGCCCCGGCCTAAGTGACGGCCTGTAAGGTTATCACACAATTCCTCCTCTTTAACGTTCTTTTTCTATAAAGAACTATTTATACGTTCCTTCCTTTCTTCGCTAATTGTTATATTATCTAATTAGGTAATTAAGAATAAGAAAAACGCAGTGCTTTTATTAACTGAGTGTTATATTACTAACGTTAAGTTTATTCTTACTTTCGGGATCGTTATGCCTGTGAAGTGTAGCTGTTACTGCTGCTTAAACCTGCCAGACTGTAAGGTAGTTAGTAAGAGTAAGTTATACAGTTACTATATAGTAATTAATAGAACTGTATACTTATCTTATAACGTTCACAGAAACGACCCGTCTGTTCTACGTAAGGTTTTAGACGAAAAAAAGTACCTTAACGCTAAGAAGTGTAAAACTGCTCTTCTTCTTCGTAATACAGCCTTTAAGCTTTTACGCCTTAAGGATTAACAGAAAGGACTAGCACAGTAGGTAGATAAACTTTTTAGCTATAAGTTTAACATTATGGTAAAAAAGGAGTGTAAGGCCTAAGAAGTAACTACACCAGTTCCTAAGTTCAACTGGGGAAGCCTTTTAGTGGAGCTAGCATGCGGTTCCTTCTCTAAGGGGTTACTGCAGCTGGTAACCTCTTCTTAACTTAGTCTGTCGCTCTTTTCTTTTAATAAACGAAAACGGCCTTTCCTAGCGTAACGGTAACGCACCTACTTATTTTTTTTACTGACTTTTTTTTTTAATAGTACTTATTCTTATACGGAATACGCTAGGAACTCCGGAGGCCTAGCCTCCTTGTTAGGTCTAAAGTCCTTTCAACCTTAACCATAGCTTCTAATAAATGTTCTTCTATACCTACTAAGGAGTTTCCTACCGCTTTTTAGGCTCTAAGTCTTACAGTAATCTTACTCTTCAGTTTAGCAATCTAAATGTCAGATCTTATCTTATTTTTCTGTTTCTAAAGTAAACTGGTTAGTTTACCTCCTTAAGGCTATACTAACTAGTTTAACTTTTACTTTACGTTCTTTACAGGTAGTTTTAATCAGTTTGGATTCTTTCAGTAGAATTCTGTAACTAGGTCTAAGTACTTAAGGTTTTCAACTAGCTCTTATAAGTTACTTTTAAGGCTATAATCTAACTACTTAATAAGATACTCGAACGTGTTCTTTCCCTTCTGTAAATTTATAACTTCTTTAACGTTATACTTATCCTTATCGGTATCGATCTTAATCTTCTTTTCTAAAGGAACTCCCTTTAAGGCAGGTTCTAGAAGTAAGATATAAAAAACCTTAATCTGTACCTTTATGCTAATAGGTAAGTTTAATTTATAATTAAAGGTAGTAACTTTTTTCTTAATTCGGAACAGTCTGTACCTTTTAAAGTTAAACTTCTTACTAGGCCGTTTCGAATGTAGGTTTCGTGAAAAAAGGTAAACATAATCCCTTTTTTAAAGAGTTAGTCCCTTAACTTATTTACTATTATAGTAGAGTCCTTTTTTAAGTACTAGTTATTTAATTTAGTATTTATTAGTAAACTTCTTTATTTATTTACGTATAAACTTAAGTTCGGCTTACAGGTGGTTATACAGTTCTTATATCTAGTTTACGTAGATTACAGCTTAGGGGGTGCCTGTAAGCGGGCCTTAATAGAGCTCAGGCTCCTTACTGTAGTTAGTGAAGAATAGTAATATACCTGTTAACTTAACTAGTGTTATATTATAGGTTATTTGCGCTGTTAGTAACAGTTTAAGTTAATTATCTTATTTAAAGTTAACGTAAGTTTAGAGATACGTTATAAGTATTTAGTTAACTTACTCCGTTTAACTGTCTGTCTGTAAGTGAAATATTATTAAAAGCTTACTCTTCACACCTATTCTTTATATTAGTCTTTACCAGAATTTCAACACGATTAGTTTATCTTAATCTGTAATAATATTATTTAATTAAAGGTGTTATAAAATTACCTTTTTCTTAAAGATATAAGTAAGTTACTTTACTATTATATCTTTTAAAGTTAGCAGAAAGTAGGCTTACTTTGTTAATTTATTAACTACTATAAGGATCTAGTTATAAGTAACTCTTATAGTAAGGTCTTTAAACTTTAGGATCTTAGTGATAAAGTTAAGTAAGATTAAACTTTATGGTACCTATGGTATAAGGAGTGGTTTAAGGAACTTATAAGGCTTATAACGCTGATTTTACTTTTAATAACAGATATTATAGTTATTAACCACTTCTTTAACTAGCTTCTTTATTTTTAGGAAGGTGTACGTTTATTAGGCTTGCGTGAGAGTCTTAGCTTAGCTTATATATCCTTTAAGTCGAGACTTATAAACCTGTTAGATATATTCCTTCCGTTTATCTAAGTTATAAATATACGGTTTCTCTTAATATTAGAGCTTTACTTCTGGTTTAGGTGTACTGTTTACGCTTTTTAGTAGCTGTTCCAGCTAATAACTAGTTTTATTATAATTTAGATACTTTAAGTACTCCTTACCACAGTCTTACACGTACCTTAAGAAGTTTCTTAAAAGGCATTTATACTTACAAGTTCCTTCCACTAATCTTTTTACTTAAAAGTCCTATTATTACTAATAGATATTATACTCTATCTATAAGTTTATACATACATTAATAATTTATTCTAATATCTAGTTATCTAATATTTATAGTGTATGTTCTAAGGTGCTGTTCTTTACTTTATTAAATATAGTGACGGGGATTAAGACTAGATTAGTATCCTTATGGTCTTATCTCTAATTAAGAGCATTAGCTTATCTATTATCTTTTCCCTTAATATGGTGAATTTGGAAGTGGAATAGGGCTATTAACTTTACCTACCGTGCTTACTGTAGGTTAAGTTCCTTTATTAAGAAGTACTGGAGGTTATTATAATCTGAAAAGACCTAGACTGGTTTTTCTATACCGTTTAAATACAGTACTTACTTAGTAAAGTATTAAATAATCGCTATTAGTTCCTTATCGTGGATTAAATATCGCAAGGTTAGGCTGTGGATTCCTTTCAATAAGAAGGTAACTAAGTGGTGTTTCTTATTATCTTGGATTTAGCTAAGTTCTCTACCAATTGCGAACTCTAAGAAGTCTGTTTCAATTTAGAAAGGTTTTAAGAAATTAGGGAAAGTTAAGACCAGTATTAAAATAAAGGTATATTTAAGGTCTTTAAATACTTTTTACTGTTTATTAATCTATTTAAACGGCTTTCCTTTACCTGTAAGTTCGTAAAATGGCTTTATAATTTTCGTAAAGTACTTAATAAAATAGTGATAAAAGTTTACAAAGCCGATAAAGGTTTATAACTCTTTTTAATTCTTTAAAGTAAGCTAATCCTTAATTGTTTCTATCTTCTCTAATTACATTTTAAGTTTTCTAAGGGTTACTTTAAACCTTAAGTAATTTAATTCCTAAATATAGAAGTAGCTCTTTTTTAAGTTTATTATCAGCTTTACTTTTTTAAAAGCTATTAGAACCTATTACACGTGTTTTCAGTATTTTTCTAAAGTTTTAAAGTAGATTAAAATGTTATTTAAATATATAAAGATAAACTTATTAAGGAAGGGGTAAAGAACACTGTTAATAAGGCCTTAAAAGGTTATAAGGGCGTTTATTAATCTTATTAGTATAATATAGTATTAGTAATACCTATTATAAGTCTGAAAAGCCGTTTTATGTTTATTCTCTTCCTTTACTCTAATATAGTTAAACCTTATAAGGAAGTTAAAGCTGAAGAACCAGTTTACTTTAATAATCTATTCTCTTATTTCTGTAATAAGTAGTAATAGGTAACGATTCTTAATTATATCCTTATTTAACATTTAATAGTTAATAACTATATACAGTTTACTATCTCTCTTCTTTAAGATAAATAGCATTAGGTACCTTACTAAGGACTAAGACTTTATAATGAATCTATTCTTTAGATTTTCATCAATATATTCCCTTAAGACCTTAACCTACTAAGGGTTTAAATGGTAAGGTTAAAAGCTGTAAAGTTTTACTTCCAGCTTCAGCTTAATTTCGTAATCTTATAATCTGTAATCTAGTAATTACAGTATCTTTTTTTAAAACAGGGTAAACCTCCTATACTTTATTAATACCTTAAATAAGTCGACTTCTTTACTTATCTGTAAGTTAGCTTCTAACTTCTTTTTACTTTCTAAATTATTATTTAGGTAATGTAATAGACCTTCTAATCTTTTAACTATTTTAATAAACCTAACCTAAACTGTGTTTAGTTCTAAGGGTTTAACGTGCTTTTAAATGCTTTATGTATCTTTAGAACAGTTTAGTGCTTTCTTAACTTTCTTTAAACAGTAATTACAGTTAAGGGACTTACTAAAAGTAAGGTGGTTACTCCTCCAGTTAATTACAGGGTTATACTTTTCTAACTAAGGTAAACTTAAAATTATATTATACCCTATAACTAATGTAACGTTAAAGTCTATTTATTATTCGTCCTTATTTACTTTAATTAGGAGTAGTAAGTAGTAGGTAACTTTACTATTATTATATTAATATAGGCCTCTTTCTCTATTTCGAATGGGAATAACCTTTTTATACTCTTAATTAAGGAGTTTCCTTCAGTTAACTAACAAGGGGTGTATTAGGTTAAAAGTACTCCCGCTATTAATCACTACTCTTACCCTAAATAGCCTCCCTCTTCTATCTATTATATCAATACTAATAAAATAATACTTATACTCCTTTAATATTTAAGTTATAATAATTATCTGTCCTTAAGGTCTTATTTAGCCTAACCTTTAAGTACCTCTCCTTTTTCTTAAGGTTTTTATTAACTAGCAAACTACTAGTTTCTAACTTTTCTAAAGGGCTTATAACCTTTTCTTAATTCTTTCTAGAAAAATAGGTAGCTTTAATAAACCTAGTAATTAACCTTTCCCAAGTTTTCACACTTAAGTATCCAGTTAACTTTAAACAGTATAACGTTCTTAAAGTCTTTAATAAGTTAATAATATACTTTACAGAACTGGATTATAATAATGTCTTTTTACTCTTAAATCCGTTAATAGTCTTCCTATTTCTGCTATTCCTTAGCTTTTCCGTTAAGGTGTAGTAAGCATATTACAACTAGGTAGTTATTAAGTACTCCTCCTTGCCAGTACGTAGTAGGGGCTTAGTTAACTACTATAACTTTCTGCTTATTATTAGAATCCTTTATTAGGGAATAGGTGATTTGGTAATAGGTTAGTTCTAATTTTACCCTTATAATAGTGTAATCCCGCTTCTATACGTTAGGGAAGTGGTTATAAAGAGCCTTAAGTCTATAATACCAGTTAAAAGCGTAGTTATCGTACACGTAATCAATCCACAGTATATCTTTGTAATTAAAGTAATTAACGTTAACTACAGGTATTACAGTTATAGAGTACGGAACAGGGGAAGTAGTACCTTATTCTTTTTCTTCTTCCACTTACCTCCATATACGTTATTTCTCCTAAACCTTTTCTTAAAACTTAAGTAATAATAATCTAACTTATTCTTTTATAAAGTGGCCTTCTTTAACAAGTCGGTATTTAAGTTAATTAATAAAGTGAACTTTATTACAGAATTATAACCTAATTTCTACTACTTTATCTTTAAACGTTACAGTAAGGCCTTTAACTTATAGGTCCTTTACTTCGTCTATTAACTTTTAATGTCTCTCCTTCAGTTCCTAAACCTTCCGTTAATATACTTACTTCGTACCTTCTTAAGGAACCCTTAAGGTGTTAGTCTAAGGTATATTAGCTTTAATACAGGGTAGTTATCTAAACTATCCTTCCTTTAGGGAGGTAAAAGTACTAATTTACTTAATATACTTAAAGTGTTTAAAAGTCTTAAAGGGTACTGTTAAGAAGAACTTCCGTTTCTTTAATTTAATTCTCTTAACTTATTCTCTCTCTCCTTTTAAAGCTTACTTTACTGTTTAGGTAACTTAAAGGGCTAGTTCTTCAACTTCCTCTACTATTTTAGTGATTTTTAAGTTAGGATCTTTCCTAAACTTCCTTAATTCCTAGGCTTACAAGGTAAGGTTTTTAAGACCTGTAACAGTTAATTAAAACATCTCTTCTTAAAGTCAGTCTTCTATAACTTACACCTTTAATAATTTTAAGTTTCTACCTTAGAGTTAGTCTTTTGTAACCTGCACCTTTATAGCTAACTCTTTTAGAATACCTTTAAAGACTAGATATATTACGTCTTAAGGTTTTTCCTCTTCTTCTTTATCTCTTAAGTTACACTTATTCACTTAAGTGCAGTCTTCTTCGTTACTTATTATCTTAATATAAATATCTTTTAAGTTAAACCTAATGTGTTTTCCTCCTTCCGGGACTAGTTTCTAACTAACTTATTTTAATAACAGGCATTGCTACATTATATGGCCTTTCTTATTACAGTTAAAGTATTAGACTTAGGACAGGTCTTTAAACTGCTTTTATTACTGCTATTGTTAAGGCTTATCGCAGTTAGGTCTATTTTAACGGTTTACTATACTAATGTCCATTAGCCTGGGGTAGTAGCTTATCACGGTCGACTAGTTCCCCTTCTTTAGTTTACCTAACTGGTAAGGGGTCCGTTCCTTCTAGTAGTTTTTCTAATAATAGTGATTATAATACCGATTATCAGCTTTAATGGCTATCTTAAGTAGCTCTTAAAGATAATCTAGTTAGTCTTCTTAATAGAGATCTTTAATGACGTGTTCCTTTAAACTGCTCTAAAACAGCATTATTAAGGCCTCTTAGCTAAGCTTAATCTTTACTACTTTTAACTTAAAGTATGTAGAGAATTTAAGGACTAAGGACATTTACCTTAAGGTTATAAGATACTGTTTAGCCCGCTTAGGGGCGTTTAGTTCTCTAAACTTAGTCTGGAGTTAGTTAATAAAGATATCGAAATTATCGAAAAGGGCCTAAATCTTAAGGGCCTCTTTACACGCTTTATTTACAGAGAGGTTATTAATTATCTTTATATAAGGTTTATATTAGTAAGTGGTTACTTTATCTAGTAAGGCTTCCGCGAACCTAACTTTTCTTTCTTCTTTAAAGAACTGCTTATCGTAGTAGGTGATATAGCTCTGGAGTTAGGTTATCTACGACTTTAACTGCGCAGAGTCTCCCTTAAAGCGTAATAACAGGGGAAGTTTTACTTATTTTTTCTATAAACCTTTAAAGTCGTTATTCTCTAGCTTGATAACGTTAAGTTAGGCTTAAAGTTTCTTAATAAGACCAATACGGCTTTTAATGTCCTTAAGGAAAGCTTCGTTAAGTTCTTTAACTAGTCCCTATTAGTTAAAGTTTAAGTCTTTAAAGCGTATAATTAACTTATTAATAATAGGAAGTTAAGGCTAAGTTTACACCTTCTTAATCTCCTTACCTTTTCCGGAAGTCGATATGTTAGTAGGAGAGGAGTAGTGTCTGGTAATTTAATAAATAGCGTTTAGAATTAAACATTAGTATCGTATTACAACCTGCACCTAATATAGGCTTTAAGAGGACTAATATAGGTTAAGATAAAACGTATAATAAGACGCTAATAGGTAAAGGGTGTTCCGAAGACGGTTTATTAAGCTAACACTCCTAAACAGGAGGTTTAATATTACTGTAGGTTACTGTTACTATAATACATAGAGGTAAGTCTAAACAGTAGGACACAAATGAATAATTAAATATTAATGTGAGGAATTAGAGTCCCTTACGGTAGTTATAAGTATAACTATAACTATTTATACTAATTAGTTAAGAGGTACTTTGTACCTTGATTACTGTGCTTACTTAACACGAGGAGTGATTATAGTGATCAGAATACCTCTGATTACTGTGATCACTGTGCTTTTGGCAAGATTAGAGTGATCACTTAACGACTGGTCGTAGGGGCTTCGGGTCTTTGCACCCCTGGCCCAGTGCGCAGTACCGTGCGTACTGCCTTCCTACACTGTTCCTTCTGCGGGGGATTTGTCGGGCCGCCCCGGCCCAAGTGACGGCCTGTAGGGTTGTCACAATTTAATGGCGAAATGTCCCCTTATTCTTTCTATAAGTTTATTACCCCTTTACTTATCTGCTGGGTTTTAAACTAATCTAACAGTTATAATTATTACTTAAAGAGGTATTAGCTTTCTTAATGTGACGTTTTTAGGGTTAATAAGGCGAAACTAAAGGCTCTTCTTATTGAAAAACAGGACCTTAACTCGTAAGTCAAGTCTACTACTTAACAGCTCTATAAGGCTATTACTAAGCTTTAAAAGGCGTTAACACATTTAACGTGCCTTTATAAGCAGTAGTCTTATCTTAAGGACTGGGCTGTGAAAGCGTTTAGCTGTAAAGCGGAGTTACTAGAGTTCTAGGAGAGTAAGGAGGTTAGGCTAGATACCCCTTTTAAAGACGTAAAGTCTTTTAACTAAGGGAACTTCCTGGCAGGGTCTCTATAATAAGTGGTCACTTTATAACTTAATTTATAACCCCCTTCCTTTAATAAATAAAAATGGCCCTTTTTAACACAGTGGTAACGCACTTACTTCTTTTTACTGACTTTTTCCCCTTAATAACACTTATTTTCGTGTGGAGTTTACTAAAAGCTCCAGGGACCCTACCTCCTTATTAAGTTTAAAGTCCTTTTAACCCACAGTTAAGGGTTCTAATAAATGTCCTTCCATACCTATTAAAGAGTTTCCTACCATTTCCTAAGCTTTAAGTCTTATAATAGTTTTACTTTTTAATTTAGCAGTTTAAATGTCAGATTTTATCTTATTTCTCTATTTTTAAAGTAAACTGGTTAGTTTACCTCCTTAAAGTTACATTAACTAGTTTAACCTTCACTTCACGTTTTTTACAGGTGGTTTTAATTAATCTGGATTCTTTTAGTAGAACTTTGTAATTAGGGTTAGGTTTTAAGATTTTTAACTGGCTCTTATAAGTTACTTTCAGGGCTGTAATCTAACTACTTAACGAGATATTCAAACGTGTTCTTTCCCCTTTATAAATCCACAACTTCTTTAACGTTATACTTATCCTTATCAGTATCGATCTTAATTTTCTTTTCTAAGGGAACTCCCTTTAAGGCAGGTTCTAAAAGTAAGATATGAAAAACCTTAATCTACACCTTTATACTGGTGGGTAAGTCTAGTTTATAATTAGAAGTAATGACTTTTTTCTTAATTTAGAACAGTTTATACCTTTTAAAGTTAAGCTTCTTATTAAGTCGTTTTAAATATAAGTTTTATATTAAAAGGTAAACGTAATCCCCCTTCTAAAAAGTTAATCCCTTAACTTATTTATTATTATAATAAAATCTTTTCTTAAATATTAGTTACTTAGTTTAATATTTATCAGTAAACTTCTTTATTTATTTACATGTAAACTTAAGTTTAGCTTATAAATAATTATACAGTTCTTACATCCAGTTTATATAAACTACAGCTCAGGAGATACTAATAGGCGGGCTTTAACAGAGCTAAGGCTCCTTACCGTAATTAATAAAGAATAATAATATACTTATTAACTTAACTAGTATTATATTATAAGTTATTTACACTATTAATAATAACTTAAGTTAATTATCTTATTTAAAATTAACGTAAGTTTAAAAATACGTTATAAATATCTAATTAACTTACTTTATTTAACTATCCGTCTATAAGTAAAAAGCTGTTAAAAGCTTACTTTTCACACCTATCCTTTACATTAATCTTTATTAAAACTTTAACATAATTAACTTATCTTAATCTATAACGATATTATCTAGCTAAAGGTATCGTGAAATTACCTTTTTCTTAAAGATATAAGTAAGTTACTCCACTATTATATCCTTTAAGGTTAGCAGAAAGTAAGCCTACTTTATTAATCTATTAACCATTATAAGGATTTAATTATAAGTAACTCTTATAACAGGGTCCCTAAACTTTAGGATCCTAGTGATAAAGTTAAGTAAGATTAAACTTTATAACGCCTATAGTATAAGAAGTGGTTTAAGAAGCTTATAAAGCTTATAACGTTAATTCTACTTACAGTAATAGATATTACAGTTATTAACCACTTCTTTAACTAACTTCTTTATTCCTAGGAAAGTATACGTTTATTAAACCTATATAAGGATTTTAACTTAGCCTATATATCCTTTAAGTTAAGATTTATAAATCTACTAAACGTATTCCTTTTATTTATCTAAGTTGTAAATGTACAGTTTCTCTTAGTACCAGAGCCTTACTCCTAGTTTAAACATACTATTTACACCTTTTAATAACTATTCCTATTAATAATTAGTTTTATTATAGTTTAAATGCTTTAAACACTCCTTTCCACAATCTTACTTATACCTTAAGAAATCTCCTAAAAGGCACTTATACTTATAAGTGCCTTCCACTAGCCTTCTCACTTAAAAGTCTTATTATTACTAATAAATATTATACTCTATTTATAAATTTATATAAATATTAATAGTTTATTCCAGTATCTAATTATCTAATATTTATAATATATATTCTAATATACCGTTCTTAACTTTATTAAACATAATAACGGGGATTAAGATTAGATTAGCATCCTTATAATCTTATCTCCAATTAAAAGTATTAACTTACCTATTATCTTTTCCTTTAATATAGTGAATTTAAAAGTGGAATAAGGCTATTAAATTAGCCTACCGTGCTTATTATAGATTAAGTTCCTTCGTTAGGAAGTATTAAAGGTTATTATAATTTAAAAAGACCTAAACTAATTCTTTTATACCACTTAAATACAGTACCCACTTAGTAAAGCATTAAATAATCACTATCAGTTCCTTATTATAGATTAAATATTGTAAAACTAAGTTATAGATTCCTTTCGATAAAAAGGCGATTAAGTAACGTTTTTTATTATCCTGGACTTAACTAAGTTCTCTACTAATTGTGAATTCTAAGGAGTTTGTTTTGATTTAAAAAGGCTTTAAGAAATCAGGAAGGGTTAAAACTAATACTGTAATAAAAGTATATTTAAAATCTTTAAACGCCTTTTATTATCTATCAGTCTACTTAAACGGTTTACCCTCTCTTATAAGCTTATATAATAATTTTACAATTTTCGTAAAGTATTTAATAAAATACTAATAAAAGTTTGTAAAGTTAATAAAAGCTTATAACTCTTTTTAATTCTTTAAAATAAACCAGTCCCTAACTGCCTTTATCTTCTTTACTTACATTTTAAGCTTTCTAAAAGTTACTTTAAACCTTAGATAGTTCAGTTCCTAAACGTAGAAATAGCTCTTTTCTAAGTTTACTATTAGTTTCACTTTCTTAAAAGCTATTAAAACCTATTATATATACTTTTAATATTCTTTTAAAGTTTCGGAATAAATTAAAACGTTATTTAAATACATAAAGATAAACTTATTAAAGAAGGGGTAAAGAACACTGTTAATAAGGCTTTAAAAGGTTATAAGGGCGTTTATCAATCTTATTAGCATAATATAATACTGGTAATACCTATTATAAGTCTAAAAGGCCGTCTTATATTCGTCCTCTTCCTTTACTCTAATATAATTAAATCCTATAGGGAAATCAAGGTTAAAGAACTAATTTACTTTAATAATCTGTTTTTACATTTCCGTAATAAGTAGTAATAGGTAGCGATTTTTAATTATATCCTTATTTAATGTTTAGTAATTAATAACTATACGTAACTTACCATCTCCCTTTCTTAAGATAAATAACACTAAGTATCTTATTAAAGACTGGGACTTTATAATAAACCTATTCTTTAAGTTTTTATTAACATACTCCCTTAAGGCTTTAACTTATTAGGGGTTTAAATAATAGGGCTGGAAGCTACAGAGCTTCACTCCCGGTTTTAACTTAATTTCGTAATCTTATAATCTATAATCTAATAATTATAATATCTTTTTTTAAAACAGGGTAAATTTCCTATACTTTACTAATACTTTAAATAAGTTAACTTCCTTACTTATTTATAGATTAGCTTTTAACTTCTTTTTACCTTTTAAATCGTCATTTAGGTAATGTAATAAACTTTTTAATTCTTTAACTGTTTTAGTAAACTTAACTTAAACTATACTTAATTTTAAAGGTTTAGTGTGCTTTTAAGTGTTTTATACGTCTTTAGAGTAGTTTAATGCCTTTTTAACTTTCTTTAACTGGTGATTATAGTTAGGGGACTTATTAAAAGTAAAGTAGCTACTCCTTTAATTAATTACAGGGTTATATTTTTCCAGTTAGGGTAGACTTAAAATTATATTGTAACTTATAACTAATGTAACGTTAAAATCCACTTATTATTTATCCCTATCCATTTTAATTAAGAGTGGTAAGTAGTAGATAACTTTACTATTATTATATTAATATAAGCCTCCTTTTCTATTTTAAATAAGAATAGCCTTTTTATACTCTTTATTAGAGAGTTTCCTTTAGTTAACTAATAAAAGGTGTACTAGGTTAGAAACACTCCTGTTATTAATTACTACTCTTACCCTAAACGGCCTCCTTTTTCCATCTATCACATTAATATTAATAAAATAATACTTATACTCTTTTAACATCTAAATTATAATAATCATTTATCCTTAAGGTCTTATTTAACTTAACCTTTAAATACCTCTCCTTTTTCTTAAGGTTTTTATTAACTAATAAATTATTAGTTTCTGGCCCTTTTAAAGGGCTTATAACCTTTTCCTAATTCCTTTTAAAAAAACAGGCAGCTTTAATAAACCTAGTAATTAACCTTTTTTAAGTTTTCTTATTTTAACGTCTAGTTAACTTTAAACGGTTTAATATTCTTAAAGTCTTTAATAAGTTAATAATACGCTTTATAAGACTAGATTACAGTAATGTCTTTTTACTTTTAGATCTGTTAATAGTCTTCTCACTTTTACTATTCTTTAGCTTTTCTATTAAAGTGTAATAAACACGTTATAATTAGGTAGTTATTAAATACCCCTCCTTATTAATATATAATGGGAGTTTAATTAATTATAGTAACTTTCCACTTATTATTAGATTCTTTTATTAAAGAGTAAGAGACTTAATAATAAGCCAGTTCTAACTCTACCCTTATAATAGTGTAATCCCGTTTCTATACGTTAAAGAAGTAGTTATAAAGAGCTTTAAGCTTATTATGTTAGTTAAAAGTGTAATTATCATTTACATAATTAATCTATAATATATCCTTATAGTTAGGATAGTTAGCGTTAACTGTAGGTGTTACGGTTATAAAGTACGGAACAGGGGGGGTAGCACCCTGTTTCTTCTTTTCTTCCACTTACCTTTTAATTTATTATTTCTCCTAAACCTTTTCTTAAAACTTAAGTAATAATAACCCAGCTTATTCTTCTATAAAGTGGCTTTCTTTAATAAATCGGTGTTTAAGTTAATTAGTAAAGTGAACTTTATTATAAAGTTATAACTTAATTTCCACTATTCTGTTTTTAAACATTATAATAAAACCTTTAACTTATAAGTCCTTTACTTTATTTACCAGCTTTTAATATTTCTCCTTCAGCTTTTAAACCCTTTATTAATATACTTACTTCGTGCCTTCTTAAAGAACCCTTAAGGTACCGGTCTAAGGTACATTAGCTTTAATATAAAACAGCTATTTAAACTGTCCTTCTTTTAAGGAGGTAAGGGTGTTAATCTACTTAATATACTTAAAGTGTTTAAAAGTCTTAAGGGGTACTGTTAAGAAGAACTTCTGTTTCTCTAATTTAATTCTCTTAACTTATTCTCTTTCACTTTTTAAAGCTTACTTTACCGTTTAAGTAACTTAAAGGGCTAGTTTTTTAACTCTCTTTACTATCTTAGTGATTTCTAAGTTAAGGTCCTTCCTAAACTTCCTTAATTCCTAAGCTTACAGGGTGAGGTTTTTAAGGCTTATAACAGCTAATTGGAATATCTCTTCCTAAAGTTAGTCTTTTACGACCTGCACTTTTAGTAATTCTAAATTTCCACTTTAAAGTCAGTTTTCTACAACCTGCACCTCTATAACTAACTTTTCTAAGATACCCTTAAGGACTAGGTATATTACGTCTTAAGGTCCTTTTTCCTTATCTCTTAAGTTACACTTATCTATCTAAGTGTAATTCTCTTTATTACCTGTTATCTTAATATAAATGTCTTTTAAATTAAACTTAACGTGTTTTCCTCCTTTTAGAACGGGTTTTTAATTAACTTACTTTAGTAATAGGTACTGCTATACTATATGTCCTTTCTTACTACAGTTAAAGCATTAGACCTAAGACAGGTCCTTAGACTGCTTTTATTACTATTATCGTTATAACTTATTACAGTTAGGTCGGTTCTAACAGTTTATTATATTAATATCTATTAGCCTGGGGTAATAACCTGTTACGGTTAATTAACTCCCCTTCTTGGGTTTATTTAGCTGGTAGAGGGTCTGTTCCTTCTAGAAGTTCTTTTAATAATAGTGATTATAATACCGATTGTCGGCCTTAATAGCCATTTTAACTAGTTCTTAAAGGCGATCCGGTCGATCTTCCTAATAAAGATCTCCAGTAATATACTCCTTTAGACCGCTTTAAAACAGTATTATTAAGGCCTCTTAATTAAGTTTAGTCTTTACTGCTTTTAACTTAAAGTGTATAGAGAACTTAAGGATTAAGGACGTTTACTTTAAGGCTATAAGGCGTTACTTAGCCTGCTTTAAGGCGTTTAGTTCTTTAAACTTAATTTAAAGTTAGTTAATGAAAACTTTAAAGTCGTTAAAAAGAGCCTAAGTCTTAAGGGCTTCTTTTTATGCTTTATTTATAAAAAGGTTATTAATTATTTTTATATAAGGTTTATACTAGTAAGCAGTTACTTTATTTAATAAGGCTTTAGTGAACTTAACCTTTCCTTCTTCCTTAAAGAATTGCTTGTTATAATAAGTAATATAGCTTTAAAGCTGAGTTATTTAAGACTTTAACTGCGCAGAGTCTCCCTTAAAGCGTAACAGCAGGGGGAGTTTCACTTATTTCTTTTATAAGCCCTTAAGGTCGTTATTCTCTAGCTTAACAGCGTTAAGTTAGCTTAGAGTTTTTTAATAAGACTGATATAGCTTTTAGTGTCTCTAGAGAAAGTTTTATTAAGTTCTTTAACTAGTCCCTGCTAATTAAGGTTTAAGTCTTTAAGGTGTGCAGCTAATTTATTAATAGTAGGGAGCTGAGGCTAAGTTTACGCCTCCTTAATCTCCTTACCTTTTCCAGAGATCGATATGTTAATGGAAGAGAGGTAGTGTCTGGGAATTTAATAAATAACGTTTAGAACTGTGACGTTAATATTATATTATAACTTACACTTAATATAGGCTTTAAAAAGACTAGTGCGGGTTAAGATAGAACGTATAGTAAGACGCTAACAGGTAAAGGGCGTTCCGAAGACGGTTTATTAAGCTAACACTCCTAAACGGGAGTTTAATGTCACTATAAGTTATTGTCACTATAATGTATAGAGGTGAGTCTAAACAGTAGGATATAAATGAATAATTGAATACTAGTGTGAGGAATTAAAGTCCTTTACGGTAGTTATAGGTATAATTATGACTATTTATACTAACTAACTAGGAGGTACTTCGTACCCTGCTTATAGTGTTATAAATGTTTATTACGTGAGCACTTTACACACTGTGAGCGTTCTGCTCGTGAGGTTTCCTCTGCTTGTGGTGTAAGCACTTAGTATGCTGCGAGTAACACCTTATTGGTCGTAGGGGCTTCGGGTCTTTGCACCCCTGGCCCAGTGCGTCCGGACGGTGTGCACTGTCCTCTGCACTGTTCCTTACGCGGGGGATTCGTCAGGCCGCCCCGGCCCAAGTGACGGCCTGCAGGGTTGTCACATAAAAGCTATAACTTAGGGGTATGAAAGTTAAGGGCTTTACGTAAAGGTATAATGAAAACTTCAGGTTAGCAGTTAGGAATAATGCTTAGTTTTCATTATAAGAGCTTTACGTAGGAAGGGGTTAAATTAAAGAGGAGTTAAACGACAGTTTTAGGTAACGTAAGCGCAGCTTTAGCGTTAAGCACTGCCTCTAAAGGTTATATAAAAGCCTGTAAGGCTTTAGGTTTAAGATTAACTAATATATTAGCCTTTACAGCTCCCTTATTAATAATAATACTGATTAGAATTACGAAACGCAGTAATAAAATAAGGGTTACACAGTTACGTGCCTTGGTATTAAGCTAGGCGGTTAGTAACGGTTCTGGCTAATTAGAGGCCAAGCTTACGGCTTAGTTAGCGAAGGAATAGATAGTAATCAATTGTAGTTTTATTGCAGAAATGGCCGATTAAGGTTGATTTCGATATGTAAGCTTTATTTACGTGCGTTTTAATTAAAGGGGTGGAATATAGTTACATTCTGGTAACTGTTAAAGATGCGCAGACATTGAAAGAATGGTCGCGGTATTGTAAGGTTAGGGTTATGTATAGCGAGATTGGTAAGGATATAATGTACAGAGATAATAGTTATAGTACCTCGATACGTCCTCTTAATTTATATTACGTTATTTACCACTATACTATTTCTATTTCTATTTGTGAAAAACTAAAGGTTTTTTTTAACTTAACTAGGTGAATTAGAGTAATAATTTAATAATTATTAATTATAAGCTTACATAATCAAATGATACGTTTCAATATGCATTACATGATGTAGAATCTGATTTTCACATTGTTTTCAGGGTTAGGGTTAAGTAACGGGAGATATTCAAGTGTAAAGTGAAAAAATCATGACTTTCATAGTTATTATTTTAGCTTATAATATAGAATAAGGTAGTATTTTACGTAGATTTTAACTGTGATTCCTAATCTAAAGCCCGATTTGGAATAGCTAATAAAACCAGAGAGATATTTAAGTTTATGTTAATGTTATTATTATTATTTAGGTTTAAACAGTCATATCTTTGTTATTATAAGTCATATAGTAAAAAGAGTTCCAGCTCTGTATTCTACGTAATAAATTATATAAGAAACGTAATTATCACTTCTTATTATATTACTTATTAACAGATTATTATAATAATAACTATTATTATCTAACTTTAACATTAATATCTTTCTCACTTTAAGCAGTATAGTAAAACTGATTCCAGTTCTGGATTCTACGTAATAAGCCTTATAATAAACGTAAGTAATAGAACTTATTATATTACTTAATAACCAGCTATTATTTAAATAATTATTATTATTAGACTTTAAACAGTAATATCTTTTTATTATAGGACTTGCTTTGCGCATTCGCCCACCGAATGCACAGCCCGGGTAGCATTACGGGCTTGGCCTGGTAAGGGTCCCGACCGTTTGGCAGGTATGGGCAAAGGCGCCAGGGCGGCCAATCAGGTGCTAAATTGCGGTATCTTACAACCTCTTCCCCTCATTAAATTAATTAGGGCCATAGGAGCCACATGCGCGGCATATCACGGGACCGCTTGGGGCAAAAAATCCGGGAACAATACCCGAGGCTAAAGCAATATCACGGCATCCAAAAAACGGGATGTATCATTTTGGCTAAGCCTTTTTCTTTCCATTCTTTTTCCGCAGCGCGTTTCCTCATCCGCCAGTATGAGCGATATGGGGACCTGAGGCTGATGAAGTGCGATCCTCCGCTGCAGTGCCCCCTGTTGATCGACCCCCGTCGGAGCGGCTTCCCGCATCTGGACCGTCCGAAGCAGAAGAGCAAAAAGCAGTGATGCTCACACCCCCAGCCGACACCGAAGATGTGAGCATCACGAGGGGCCGGACGAGACTCGAGCTCGCAACCTTTTCATGAACGCGCCAAGCTATCAGCAGGCAGGATGTATCACGCGGTACCGCGAAGTGAAGTTCCCGCGTTGGAGGCCGTGGAATTCCAGCAAATGGCAACCGCTGGCTTGGACCAATTCGTGCCAAGCCATAAAAGGTGGGCTATCTGGCAACCCCCTTTGTGCAAGACACCCTTAAAATGCAAGCACTTGGGTGGTCTAGATTACTTGCGTTTACTAGGTTGTTGACTGTAGATGTCTCGGGTATTGTTCCCGGATTGTTGCCCTCAAGCGGTCCCGTGATTTGAGGCGTATGTGAAGAGATAAAGCGGTTGTCAATTTAAAAGCACCTGATTGGCCGCTTTAGCGCCTTTGCCAACATCGCGCATCGCATGCCCAGAGTCAGGCGGCTCTGCAACTGTGGCTGACTAATCCCGAAGAGTCCAAGCCCAAATATACCGCACACCGCGACTTCTCTCGATCCCTCCTCTCCCTCAACCGCACCCCGCCCGTCATGACAGACCAGTTCTCGAAGATTATTACGAAAAGCCCTATTGGAAAAGGCCTTGATGCCTTCCGCACCTCCTTCCATTTGGTCTGTGGAGGCGCGGGCCTCCTCGCGTTGCGGTAGTTTGACTGAGAAGGCAAGATAGCATTCGTTCTAAGCTGTTTTCCCCTAACCGTTGTGCAGATCTGCAAAACCTCTCCCTCATTCTTCTCTCGACTCTATAGATCGCGATCTCTCAAGACTCCATTCGGCCATCAGCTCCGATGACTTTGACCTCGACCCATCGAGCCTCTCCTCAAGTCGGCCGTTGCCGACGATAGCGATGCCCTCATCTGAAGTCTACAAAGCGGTTACCGAACCTACCTCGCCTCCCTATTCCATAGCCTCCTCCCTTCAGCAGACTCCGTGGCTTCATAATACGGGAAGCTTCGCGAACTCCTCCGAGTACGCAAAAACGCTCTGTCTCGTGTTCGGCCGCTACTCCCGGTTCCTCGCAGTTTTAACTTGGCTCGCTTTACTCTGTTGGTCGACATGCGCGGCGATGAGGAAGTCGCCCTCGGCTGGGCCGGGCGGCCGAAGGAACAAGAGGCCGAACTCCGGCTGCAGGTCACCGCTAGTGACGGTATGCGACGCGGGAGTCTCGGGCGCCGTACCATGAATCCAATCAATGGTGATTTCCTGGGCATTCGCTTTCTGGGCCGCTCTGGTGGCCGGTCCTTCGCGGGGCGGCGGTGTCGTCTCTACCCACTTCAAGATAATTTTGCGTCCCGCTCGATCCAGCTTCGCCAGGAGAACCATCTTGACCTGGTGACCCGAGGCCGAAAACCACCATTGCATGTCCTTACGCAAGTCAGCTAGGGTGGATGAGTTGCTAGCCTCTATGACGAAGGTTGGCCAGGCCTCGCATTCCCTGCGTTTCCCCCTATGACTGCCGCTCGAATCGGGTTCCCCGGCGCCCCCATCCCCACCCCCATCAGCACCGTCGCCATTCCGGTATCCTCGTCCTCGGAGGAAGCTCGTGGCGCCATCATCGTTACAAGCATCCTTGAGGCCAATGGCAACAATTTCGTCTCTTCCTTCGTTCGAAAGGGCTCGGTGAAGTCGTTCGTGAGGCTTTCCTGGCAGCATGACAATGGGCATTTGCTCCTGCGCAGCATAGTCCATGCGACTCCCAAAGTTGCCCGGCCGCGCGTTCTCGTGTCCGCCGTGTACATGTCGGGGCAGTCGGGGTGGAATCGCAGCGGAGGTAACAACTCGGACTTGTCACAGAAGCGTTCAGGCGGCGAGTGGGCGTCGAGTTGAAGTCTCCCGTTGTAGATGTGTTTAGCTCCGTCACACAATGTTCTGGTCTCCCGCCGAGAATTACCCCGGTGTCCAGGCCGGCGCATAACCCCGATCAGACAAACGCGGGAACTCGAGAATCACGCGCGCCTCGATGTCGATGTCATTCAAATTTGGGATTGTCGGACACCCCGATCTACTTATCCTCCGGAGGTCGCAAATTGACGGCATGGCCTCAAACCCGGTGATGCTTCGGTGCGGATCGGACAGCTTTGCGGAGCGGTGGACGCCGAGTAGCCTGTCAGCGATCATCAGTCAGCGATGAGCGATCAATTGGAGACAATTGAGTACCCTGGTGTCTCGGCACCAGCACATGTCGTGGCTGGATCTTGGTCTCTTGCCCACGATTTCGGCCTCGAGCGTCGAACGTGCGGCGGCTGCGGTCGCGCAGGGTTTCTGGACGGCAGACGGAGTCGAGACGGAAGACAGTCGGGATACCTTATGCCATTGACTGATGTCAGTGGGATTGGGATCTCCACGGGGACCAGGTCGGGGGGGGGACCTCATTCTGGGGGACCTACCATTCTAGGTCGTGATTCGGAGGCCTATTGAGTGTCGAATGCGGCCTCAATCTCGCTGGCCTCAATCTTCGCTGCGAGAATGGAGATTGAGACCGTCCCGTGCACCGCCTGAAGTAGCTCTTTGCTTGCCCCGTGTGACCTGGTCACCGTCTCCATGGTGTGCCCGCCTCGGCCCAACTGCCTTCATCTGAGGCGTCTAGATAAGCTTCCTCGATGTCGGGGCAGCATGTCGGTTCCCTGGCCTTGCGGGCGTCCTGGCCGCCCATGAGCTCTAACATCACATTCACGCCCCGCACAAACGATGTGATGTTCACACTCAGGTGTACAGAGCTACCGCTGCTCTCCTGCCTTGGTTCTGCTGTCCATCACTCCAGGATCTGGTTGACCAAACACACAAATGGCAGTACTTCCGCAAGAATCCACGAACCCTTTTCAAGGCAAAACTTGCCCCGCTGTATTGGTGCACAACACCTGGCAATTCTTCGTAACTTAACCTACGTCTACCAGGAAAACCTCTATAGTTGCTGCTAGATACAACAAGCCCAAACTATGTACACTGCCTCCCTTGTTTCTACACTAGACCGAGGTAGCCCATAGCGATTACCACCTGCGAGGAAAGCGAGCCAAGAGACGGCGCCACGGAGCGATGGCGACCTCGTATGGCTTTGCCGTAGCAGAAGGACCAAGATAGCCCTCGGTACACCAATCGCCGCTAGTGAGAGGCGATGACAGAAATGCATTGCTGCCATTAAGCATGGCTCGAGGGACGGTTGTGAAGAAGCGGCGACCACTTCCATCAGGTTTGGAGCTGCTGCTTCCACCACGCGCGCGGCCTGTGCTGCCCATGCCTGTGGCATGTTGTTGATGCATCTTTGCAAGATGCTTCTCAAGTTCTTGGCGTTGTGCAAGGTTCTGTTCGCGCTCTTTGGCGAGAGTTCGCTCGAATTCCTGGCGCTGTTGGGCGAATTCCTGGCGCTCTTGAGCGAGAACTCGCTCGAGTTCCTGGCAGTCCTGACGCTTAACATGCTTAAGAATGCTGGAGGGGCCTTGCATTGCCTCAAGCAACATCTTTTCGTCTCCTTCCGTCATTGTGAATTTCTTTGGAAAGTTGAGGTGACGCGCAATACGGAATGCAGCTCCAAGCTCTCCATATGAAATCGTGAAATTCGGCTGTCTGAAAAATGAGAGTCACATTAGTAAACAGGGGTAGAAAGAGAAAAATAGAAGGGGCAAGTATGCTGACCTAGAGATGCCAACTGGAGGGCGACAATAAGCTGCCAGCAATCCAGCAGCACCGAAAAAGTCGGAGAGGTAGAAGCCAACCTCACCATCAACAGGCCCTTTACGATCGCTGTAAAAGACGTCACCACGTCGCTCCCAACGGAAACCGAGGCTGTTATCGTCCGCAACAATAAGTCCCACTCTTGCCTTGTTAAGTCTCGGATAGTTGGCATCTGTGATAAGACCAAGCAGGAGCCCTCCAGCAGTGATGTAGACTTGGCCCTTCTCTTCCGCGTGCTTTCGAGATTCTCTCTAAGAAACCTCGGAAACCATAGTAGGCTTGACACCATAACGTTCACCATTACGCCCAAAAAAGCCGAAAGAGCCGTCAGGTTCGTACCAGAGCTTGTCCTTTTGTTGGATCTTGCCTGAAAAGAGCGGAAAGATCTGTTTCACATCCTTCTCATCCATGCCAGTGGCGGCGTCTGTCGCAGAGGTGATAAGCCTCTGTAGGAGGATCGTATTGATGGTCCCCGCAAGGGAGGCATGGCCCGGAGACTGGCCCATTTTGAGAGAGACGGTGCAGGATTTGTAATCGTATTCGAATCGCGAAATAAGGTTCGAGATGTCGCGTTGCCGTAGGAGTTTGGAATGGAGAGTTTCGACTTTGTCGGCCGTCCAGTGGAACTGGATACAGAAGGGCAATTCTTTACCGGATTTTACGTCGGCGGTCAATTGGGCTAGCCGTTGAACGAGCTGATGGAACGAGGGGCTGCCTAAGAAGATCTGTTTCCGCAGGAAAAGATTAGCATGGGCAATGCGGGAGGGGAAAACAGAAAATGAAAGAGCGCGGACCTGGCCTCCATGATGGTCCTCTCCAGAGGGGTTGGGAGACTCTGGCGACGCCATTTTTGAGGCCATATTGAACATGCGATTTCAATTGCGTTGCAAAAAAGAGAGGGGAGAGTCTGGAATGGAAGGAAACTTACTTGGTGATACAGCGTCCGAGCGCCTGGTCCGAGCGCGACTTTGGTGTTTTTACGCGATGACGACTGATCTCGGTGGTTCAAGTGCGATCATGACTGATCTCGCACGGTGTTAGGCTGGGGGTTTGGTGCTGAAAGACAGTGAACTAAAAAGGCACGCACCGTGGTGAGGAGCACAAAATTTGAACAATACGGCATAACATTTGACAATGGGCGCAACAATGGGCACAAAATTTGATAATAGGACAAAATTTGATATAGCGCTCAAAATTGACAATAGAGCCCATATAGAGCGACTGAGTTTGGAATTCGGCAACGAGTTCATCAGCGTGACCTTGGGATAGGTACATCTTGAGCAGCCGGATGACATCCTTCCCAGTTAGGTGATGGCATTTATATGTAGATTGGGGTGGCTAAGTTGGCGCTTGGATTGCGGTTGATTGAAGAGCCGCGCTTACGAGAAGGAGGAAGGTTACCTTCATAGGTAGCGAAAAGGGGACATCACAAAGCGTGGGAGAGAGGGATAATGGCTGAAATCGAGACTTTTAGAGAGAGGTGGATGTTACAGTCTGCACCCGGAATGGGTTAAGACAGGTCGCCGATGTGCGTATACTTAGGGAGATCTATAAGACATAGAGTAAGCTGATCAGTAAAGCACAAATAAACAGTGTATTACTTACGTGAGGAACTAAGAGATTCTTGACTTCATTGTGGGCACGATGGTGGTATCTATTTATCTCTTAGCACGGAGATCTACCTGATTAGTTCGCGTGAGGTGAAGAGCGCGTGTAATGGTATATTCTGAAGTATCCTATTCCATCCTGGTATACTGCGGGACATCCCATCAGTGCTGGTATATCATGTACCATCCCAAATTCAGATTTGGGGTATTGTGCACCATCCCAAAGCATGTACTGGTATATTCTGGGCCAAATTCGGAACCGTGGTCCAAGATTCGGGTCACTAGGGCCCTGTCACCCCTTGGCACTTTCCAACCGCGGTCCCAAATTTAGGCCCTAGCGTTCCCGCTTTTCAGAATAGCATGAGTATCACAGTCGACCTGAAACTGCTAAAACATAGTGTGTTCTGAGTGTCGGTGACGGTGCAGGTTGTGAGAGCTGGAGGCTCTGGGGTGGAAGGGCTTGCTAGTGGGAAGAGGATCAGAGTAAGGATCTTGAATGGCTAGCAATCTGCTCTACCTATACAGAAAATCCCTCAAGCTATTGTTTGAAGTGACTTCGTACGTTGTTGTGTGTGCTCTGTGTGCTCTGGGCGCTCTGCACGGAGCACATAGAGCATGAAGAGCACATAGAGCACTTCTGGCGCCTTATCGCGTGCTCTGTCTATTATCGCTTCTTGTCGTAGAGCGCCCTCGGATAAACTGCTATAAGATATAATACATGACGACATGGAGTTCGAGGAAAGATGTGAAACAAAAAGAAGAAAACTACGACGGGCATGGCAGTAACAGCAGAGGCTTCAAGCGTTGATGCAGAATGCCCGAATTAAGACACAGATGACACCCAAGAAAGTTGGCACTTTATCACCAAACGCGATATCTCACCTACCTCTTCTGAAGTATTTTCAGTCTTAAATGGGTCCTGCGCACGGTAGTGCTATGAGACCAACGACCGGACTTATTCATTAGATGAGACGAAGAACGCCAGTCGCAATTGATGATGCCTCTTGCAACGAGACGCGGCTGCGCCCCGCATGAGTGTTCATGGCGCCCAACCGAACTGCAGACGGTCAAGTGGCTGTTTCGAGTACGGAATACACGGGTGGGGGTTCAAGTCCCTGAAGACCCGAGTCCGACGAGTCGCTCGATAGTTCGACGTTTACCGACCAGGAGCAGGAGGCCTGCCGCAACAGGAGGGGAGCAAGTTGGGGCAGCCGGAGATAGGGGACTCGGCGGGAACCACCAGCACACGCCGAGGTTCTCGTACCGCGAGCAGTAGAAAGCGTGCACATCCTGACGCGTCAGAGAAGATAGTTGGAAAGCAGTCGAGAATGGGCTAGCTTTGCGGGCATAGAGCCGCACAGGGGTCTCGGGGCGTTGGACATTGCTGGAGTATTTTTGCGACTTCACTATCAGAAATAGTTACGGTATTGCGAAACGGGCATACTCATTTTGACAATCCCCCCTTTTTCCAAAGCGGCGAAGTTCTGTCCAACCTTGGCTTCGTCTGGGACGTTCTTGGACGACTAACGCTTTCGTAGGAGCTCCCTCTCCCGGCGCAAGTGGCTGAGACAAAACATTCCGTACGGTTTATTTATGTTTCTATGGACGCTAAACGCTCTTAGTATGGATATCCCGTATGCTTTAGGGGGTTACGAAGACGAGGAAACACTGGCTGAAGTAACTTACTGGGCGGTCAGGATCGCTGACCCGAGGATGAGGAGTGCTGCTCGTTCGGTGAATTGTCAGCGAGGAAGATAGCTCCACTCTTGGATGAACCGCTGAGCACCTAGGCTCGTACCGCATTTACGAAGAGGAATGCGAGTCGTCGAATATCGATTCAGCGGGAAGGGTTGGGCATACTGAGGATATAGAGACGTGAAGTTACGTAGCAAGCAACAGGGCGCTGTGAAAATAGGTAGCCGTAGCGGCAACTAAACGTTAAACTATGAGCAGTCTATACTACTAACTGTACTTGAAATGATAAGCTGCATCATGAAGCATCATAAAGCATAGGCATACATTGGGTGGAGTTCTCCTTGCGGAGCACGCTATCTTTTTTGGGGGTGGGGGGGTTTGGAGGGAGGAGGACCAGTTCAAGCAGCAGTAGCAACCTCCCTATTCGCCAGCCGATTTTCTGCAGCCTAGATGACTACCCTGTGCCGGTGATGCCTCCGACTGACTAGAGACGGCGCGTTACAGATAGAGGTAGGCCTCATCACATTATCTCCCATACCTTCTTGGTTGGTCGCGGTGCCAAGCACCAATCAGGACCGCATTGTTAGCCTCACTTTGATGTATATTTGGAGGATGATTGGCGAGGATGTAAAGATAATGAGGCCTACGACAGCCAACTGCGCAGAGGCCGAAGAGGCGCCGCTATGTATTCCTCCCATAAAAGCACAAGCAGGCGCCCAAAGAGACATTCGCGGTGCTGAACCCGCGTTTCTCCGCAGTCACATCCTTCTACAACCTCATCTCCACTCTATATTGCCTAGTAAAGAGGAAAGGACTTGTGGCAGCAAATGCAAACCCAGCAATGACCACGCCTGGCACCTACCTGCGGTCCGACACGGTACATCGCTTACGGGGAACTCGCGGCAGCATGCCTAGCAGCTCCGCGTCGGAGGTAGCATCTCGCTCTCTTGTCGCCCCTAGAGCCGCCCCGATGGCTACCGACTCGCGTCTGTCAACCACCACCACGACAGCGGTTAGTGTGAGGGAGCCCTCCCCTCTCACGAAGAGTCGGCTGGCGCTCTCCGCACTCACAATTCTACCCTCGTCGGTTGCCACAAGCCGGGCCACCACAACGCGCACCCGTGAGCGGCTTCGAGATGCCGAGGCGGCGGTGGATAAACTACGTCGCGCCGTGGAGGATGAGCATGACCTCGTCGAGAGGCTCAAGCGCGAGGGAGACGCGTTAGTCCTTACCGGCCCCGAAACGGCCCGCCGCATCCGAGAGCTTCGGCGCGACGAGCTCCATGCAAGGGTGGCGGCGCCCCGACGGGCAACATCAGGGCTATTTAGGACCGTTTGCTCCACGGACTTGCTGTTCCTCATCGACACCACCGGCTCGATGGGGGGCTACATCGAGGCAGCAAAGCAGCAGGTCCGGAGCATTGTCGATGATCTTGGCAAGGCGTTCCTGGGCCAAGCTGAGCTTCGAACCGCCGTAGTCGGATACAAGGACCACGGAGATACGCCTAACATCCAGTTCTTGGAATTTACCACGTCCACCGACGAGGTGCGCTCCTTTCTCGGTGGCCTGGTTGCCGACGGTGGAAATGACGCTCCTGAGGACGTCCTCGGAGGCATCCAGCGAGCTATCGGGGCATCGTGGAAGCATCAGACACGAGTTGTCATCCACATCGCCGATGCTCCGCCCCATGCCCTCCACGACCTCCCCGCCGGGTGGGATTCATATGCCACCCCAGGGAGTGAGCCGCACGGGCTGACGCACGCGCCGTTGCTCGACCAGATGGTAGCCCTCCGGATCAGCTACGTGCTGCTCCGTATCAACAACACCACGGATCGCATGGTCTTTGCCTTTTCCGACAAGTATGCGGCGGCTTCGGCGGACTGCACGCTCCTTCCAATCAACAGCTACGCGAGCAAGGTGGGCCGCTCCGCGCTCGGCCCGGCGGAGGCCAACGCGCCGCTGCTGTTCCGGGAAGCCGAGCTCGGCACCACCCTCGGCGCGCTGCAGCACCTGGTCGTCAAGGCCGTCACCGCGTCGGCTGCGCGCACCGCCAGCCGCATCACCAAGGCGACAAGAGGGGGGGCCGGTCTGAAGCTCACGCCCATCAGCGAAGATGACGGCAGCGTTACCGAGGTGGAGCTAGAGGTCGGTCCCGCGCGCTGGGATGCGCCTGGCTGGCTCGACGAGACGCTCATCGTCGAGGGCTTCTCGCCCGACGTCGTGCGCCACGGCTGCAGCACCCTCGACGCCATGATGGAGCACGACGACAAGATCCCCATGAGCGTCCTCCAGCTCGTCATCCACAAACGCGCGCGGCCGTTTGCCCAAGGCTCCCTCCGAACGGCCTCGTACGCCGGCACGGCGGCGTCGGCCAACCGCTACGTGGTCAAGTCCCACATGCGGGCGGACTCGCGCCTCCCGCACCTGACCGAGGGGATGCGGAGCCAGGCGCTGTGCAAGGCCTTCGCGCTCGACTTCAACGCGCTGACGGGCAGCGCGGAAGGGCACCCGATCGACTTTGTCGTGACGGCATGCTTCCAGGGCGCGCTGGCGTCCTCGGATGCGTGCCTGTCCATGGAGCCGTATCTTGAGGGCACGTACGTCAAGTACAACAGCAACGCCGGCTACGTCAACGACGACATCGCCGGCGACAACGCCTTTGGCCGCGCGGCCCAGGCCTTCTCGCACTTCACCTTTGAGCGATCTCGCGGCCGGTTCCTCGTCTGCGACCTGCAGGGTGTCGGCGGGCTCCTGACGGACCCGGCCGTGCACACGCTCGACCCCGACCGCTTCGTGCTGTCCGAGACCAACCTCGGCGAGGACGGCTTCAAACTCTTCTTTGCCACCCACGAGTGCAACGCCCTCTGCCGCAAGCTGGGGCTCAGGAGCAGCGGCTCCACCCTCGTGGCGCCCGGCGGCGGCGACTTTCGCGAGACCTGGTCCAGGACGGCCGATACCGTCTGCTGCTGCTCGAACAAGCTCTGCGGCAAGATCCTGCGGCGCACCACCGCCCGCGAGTCGGACAAGTTCCCGGGCTACCAGTGGTGCGGCCAGTGCTGGCCGCAGCTCGAGGCGTTCACGGCCAGGTGGGTGTGCGTCGCCTCGGGCGCGCCGCAGCACGAGTTTGAGGTGTCGAGGTTCTTCTATGAGTCGCAGGGCCGGAGCACCCCCCGCAAGTGTCTGAAGCATCGCGGGGACGGTATGACTGCGTCCAGGGCCCTGCCCGCGAGTGTGGGAAGCAGTGCGTCGGTGTATCGGACGGCGACGGCCAGCGTGAAGAGAGGGCGTGGTGCTGCGGCGGCCGCGGCGTCCGTGACAAGGATGGCGAGAGAGGCCTTTGTATGAACTGGAGGTTGCGACCATCGCGACTGTGGATTAGCTGGGTTACATTTTAGGGGTGCGTCTCGCGTGGCAGACCAATTAGTATGGCGATGAAAGAATACAACGGAAAGAGCACCACGCCCAGTAACTGGACCAATAATTATTACAGGACCGGCGCAAAATTGAGTCGGGCGAAACAGCTCACGTCGCGTAGTAACAAACTGCCATGTAGCTGCCTTCCCAACATACCCTACTCGTTGTGAGGAGGTACATTCTCTATAGTTTAGGGTCACTTAAAACAATTTTTCCCCTTTCTTTACGCCACTGTTATTGCAAGTTTCGGTAGCTGTGGAATCAGTCACCCTAGAGAATTGCTTCAATAACACAAAGTCTCCCCTAACCACCCGCTCTAGGACTGCTAGTAGAAACGCGCTCTCCTCGACCCCCATTCAACACCATCTCTCACCGATGTCTCGAGTCAGTCCGCGGGCGGTTTGCAGATCGCAGAGAGCTCACCCTGAACGACTCCCCTCCCCTGTGGAGACTCATCGCATGCCACGAGCGCGTGTCACTAGGAGGATGCCGCATCCGGCGGTTGCGGCGGTTTCCGCAGTTGACGAATGCTCGTCCCTCACCTGCGAGAACTATTAAATCCTGAATAAGCCAGGTACGCGAAAACCACGGTCGTTGAAGGAGATGGATGACGGCGCCGACGATGCGGGGCGTCGCAATCGCCTCGAGTTCTCCGCTGGCGAGGGACCAAAGCCCAAGCTCTCCATTGCCCTCACCGGTCCCGAGCCAAATCTCCACCGTCTCGGCTTTGGAGTAGATCGAGGACATGAGAGGCAGCTGCGACTTCTTCTCCTCCTCGTCCTCCTGGTTGATGCAGATCGCGTCAATCCAGAGGCGGGCGCACTCATCTCGGGAGCGGAGCTGCTGCATAGCCTCCAACAGGCTTTGGCGGACCTCGAACCGCTGGTCGTCGAGAGATATGGTTCTGCATGGCTGCGAATCCGGGCCCCAGCAATACGAGAGAGCGCTGTATCGTGTAGGGGTGGAGCTTCCAATGGAAGCGACCTTGAGGGAGCCCTGTATATTCGGAATATCGTCTCCAGGGTGGAGCTCGATAATGCGGATCTCGCCCTCATTGATTAGGCTGTACTTGAGGTTGAAAATTGCGCGTTGCCAAACTTAGTGCTGGCTCTGGACATGAGAAGACGCTGGTGGTTCACTCGCTTTTGTAGCTTCAGTGGGGTCTGCCAAACGGATGGATGGTTGGTGTTGTTTGCCAAATACCCCGCGTCCCCCACCCTGCGCTGCGCTCGTGGCTTGGCGCCCTTGTTATCGGAGTGGAAGGCATTGACAGATATAAGACCACCATCATATCTCCACGTTGCACCCGGTTTCCTCTTTTCTGTTCATTTTTTTTTCACACTTGAAATGTGGTTTATTAGTTGTGCTCCGCGGGTTAAAATGCCAAAACTATGGAGTCCTTCCTTAACTGCCGGGATCCCCGTCCAAAGAACCGAGCTAAAAGGAAATAAAAATTTGGACGATAGGATTCATGTTATAAACCCTCTTCCTAGGCTCGTCAAGACATCGACTCGCTTGGTCAGCAGCATGATTTTTTCCTCTGAATTTTTATGAGGCAGTTTAGCATGTTCATGACGTGGAAAAGTGTTGTATAGTAACCATTCCATCGAGGTTGTCACTGCTGGATAGTAACACCCTAATCTGGATCTGAACCGCCTTATTACCTTTCCCATCGGGAAATCCTCGAGGCAGCCTTCTCCATCATCACAACGCCTAGATACGCTCCTTAAATTCCCATTTTCTTCGCAATTGTTGAGCAACCCCATAGCCTCAGCCCGCAACTAGCTATGCATGGCCTGTATTGAGCTGGAACTTTCTCCGATATCCTTGTTCTAGGAGATGTTAACTTCAACCGAGTGGCTACAAATGAGGCTTGCGAGCTATCTCACAGAGCCGCATTCCGATTACTACAGCTCAGATCAAGGCAGCAGTAGCTCAGGACCATGCACGACCAACTTAACTGCTGAGGGCAACATTCGGGAAACGCAATTGTGCTAATGCATAACCAGCTCAAGTTCAACGCTTGACGCTCTGTGGGTTCTCGAAAACGCCCGCCTCATCCCACACTTGCTTCAGCTGCGCCAACCGTTCATAATTGCCTGACCAATACCTCCTACCGGCGACCTCGTGCTCTCCGATCGTGGGGTCCGCATAATTATAATACATACCTAGCTTCTTTCTACGATGTCCACGAATTGACTCACCCAAGGGATTCCGACATCGTCAGGATAGGTGGAGGTGGCGTTTACCATGTCGCCTATTTCCCAGAGGAATAGAGAAGACCGATGAGAGTACGACGTGCTGTCGGGGGGAAACATTGTGGAGATGGCAGAGTTGGGGCTACCTATTGCAGATATGATCCACAGCCAGACCTATCGAGCAGTCATGCGTCAGCGAAGACAAGTTTCTCCTGGAGGGTCCTGTTCGCATTCGTAAAGACGAAAACATACCCGATCTGGATTGGTCTGAGATCCGTCTGGCAAGGCTCCCATCAGGGCGTCTACCGTTGCATTAGACAGTTCATCTGTCACCATGCTCTTGAAGGTTGGAAGGCTGAGTAGCGTCAAAAAATCATCGGCAGACAGCAACCCAAGGAATTGAATTCATTTATGTTCCAAAATCTCCTCTGTGGCTGAGTCCATGTGTGGGATCAATCGCAGTTTCATGCGCAAATACAAACAGCACATCCTCCCTCACATCCGCCTCCTACGTCTTTCCAATCGTCTCAATCGCCAACGTCACATCCAACCCCATCACCGGGTCAAAGAAGGGCTCCTCCCTCTTCCTTCCCCTCCGGACATTCATCTCCTCAAACGCCTTCCCTCCAGGACAGATACCACCTCCCCCCTATCTCACCCTCATCTTCTCCATGTCTACAAGCGGGAGATTCAGATTCAAATTTAGCTCCTTCGGAATGCGCAGGTGCTCCAAGGGACGCAGCTGCGCCCCATGATGGCAGATATCCCAGCCCATAAAGACAAACGTATCCGGGTCCCTGGTCGTGCGCGCCAATCCAGAGAGGTGGCCTACTGCGTGCCCGGGCGTGTCCAGAAGGTAGAAGGAACCATTACCTCTATAGTCTTACCCGACACTATTTTCTAGCCGAGTCCGTATTAGTCGCAGATCTTGAGCAAGGGGTGAGCCGTGTCTGAGCCGAGGTGAGTCCTAGGAATTTGCCTCGGCTATACTTGCTATGACTATAAATAGGGCGGTGTGTTGCAAGGACGAAGCTGTGCCTAATTTTAGGACACCAGCGCCCCTGTACGTAACAGTGGCTTTTCCTTACCATATAATTGCCGTTTTCTCTTTTCCATCCGAGAAATCACCGTTACGGGTCAATTATAACTTTAAACTATATTAAAAGAACAAGTTTGACCAGCTTTGCCTTTATAACGCAGTAAATATACTAGATAGTTTGACAGAGCGTATCAATTAATGAAGCTTTATCTACCTCGGAAGCAACGTTAACCACTTTACCGTTTCTTTAAGGTCAGTATTTCCTTATATAAATAAGGCGTATTAAGTTGCAAGTAATACGGAAAGATGAAAGGATTAGGAATTTTACGTCCTATAACCCCCCCCCGAACAGTACCTTTGTTAAGGCTTACGGTATCTCCTGGGTTTAGATTACGTAAATGCCGGTAGAGAGTAAAGCTCGGAGCGAGCTTATTCTGTTGACGTGTTCTATTATGACTGGTCGTTAAAGCTTATAGATAGTAATAGTATTAAGTTAATTGGTTCCTATACGAATAGATCCTCTAAGCGATCTGTAATTCTGGATATTTAGCTAAAGAGCCGATACGTATCTCAGTTAAAAAGGTGTCGAAGTCAGGGAGCTGGGGAAGTAGAACATTTCAGTGTGCAAAATGCCTTGATTCTTCCAAACTAAAGAGATAGCAGGAAGCGCCCAGTTATATACACGTTTCCCCTGGGACCCCCTCGCTCAAATGCTAAGAACCCCTGCGCCACCCATCTCAGTCACCCTTTCGGATGTGGCTCACCACATCCGAAATGGGTTATGCCATGGCGGTGCAATTTTCCCATGGCTTTCCAACATTCCCATCGGGCCACACCCTCCTCCGGAGGGTGTGGCCTGTGCTGTACCTCACTGTTCCCCACCAGGTTCGACAAAAGGATTATGATAATTATGATATATATCTCCGGATCTAGGCTGTATGGTTCAGCAGGCTAATTCTGTAGGACGGATATACTAACTAATAGGGCTTGTTTCTAAAGTGCTCACCACGTAGCTATAGGGATAACGTACTATCGAGTCAGCGTGTTCTAAGGAGGTAGAGGAGCTGTAAAGTTTCGCGTACCAGACTAGCTTAGTGTCTAGGTCTACAGTAAGCTGCTGATCCTTATATCTAGGTTGTATCTAGGATTGCGGACTTAGAATTACGTAGACTACGGATATAAGAAGTGTTTGATTTTCCTGTAAAACACGTGTACTATGTCGTCACTACCTTAGATTATTATCTCGTATAATTAGTAGCGTGACGTTGTTTAAGCCCTGAAATAGGTATTACTATATAGTAGATACGCTAAAAGCAACAGGCTTTCTTGACTGACTAATAGGCACACTATCCTCAGAGGCGAGCTCACCAAGTGTATCCCACGAGCCTAACCCAAGGGTCGCTAGAATCGCGCGCATAGACGAACTCGCTTTCCGGGATAAGGCATCTTCTTCGGTAAAGAAGAGGTATCTCTCAATACACCTAACCTATACACCCAGCCATATCAGAAGCGCGGCACGCTGGATTCAACACTATCCCCGTCTGGTCTCCTGTCTCCTGTGTGGATTCGTGCCTTTGCCAGAGAGTCCTTTTTTGCTGTGAATTGTGGTAAGCTATTGCGTATCAATTTACGCGGCTGTGGGAACTAGAACCTGTTAGAACTGTGGAAGGCTGCAGCTCGAGTCATTGATTTTGACCTACAAAAGCAGCAAAATGGCGTTTTTTTGGCAAATCTCATACTGGCGAAGAAAAGTGCTTTTTTTGCATCTTTTGCATCCTTTCGGAAATTTTGCCCTCGTGCCACAGCGAACAAGCCACGTCTCGCGCTACAGCTACGCCTCGCAACTAGCATTGCGAGAAAACGGCGCTCCCAATACAAATTGATACCAGAACAGCCCTGCCACAGCATCGCAACCATGGATCGCCGGCTCTTTGCGAGAGCGATTATGGAGACATGGGGGGGTGCGGCGGGGCCATTGACAATCCTAACCAGGGGAAACGCGACGTCCGCTAAGGACTTGAACCCACCAGACCACCCACGGCAGCCATGGATCGCTCTCGGAGGTGCTGGAGTCAAAGGGAACTCGTACAGCTGGAGGGGTAGGTATGGGGTCCTGGTCCTTCTCGGGGAAGTCCTTACTCTGGGACAACTCGTTGGCTCCATTGGAGACCCCTTTATCTATTTGGGAGGCGGTAGGAAGGGGCGCTCGCGATCGCTCTCGGCCAGCACTGCCTAGGCAGGTGGTGGGTATCACCCAGGTACTTCGGACCGTCGCTGATCGAAATAGTTGAGATAAGTGAACATCGTCGAGCTGACAAATCGAGGGGCAAGCGTTAATGCAGATTCGCAGATTCACCGAATACCAAAACCTGAGATCATTGCAGAGGGCGGATTTTTTGGTACTTCAAGTATTATTTGTGTTGTTGGTCGTCAGTGGCTTTTGCTTTGAGATACTATGGCACGAAGGGACAGAATCTGCGAGATGATGGAATTGATGGCGTTGTGGGCAGGAAATCTCTGTCCACGGCGCAATCTACTGAACTATCTGGTCACGGCTGGGCTGGAAGCTAGGGCCACTATTTGGCCCTGGGGCGTGCCCACGCCAGTGGGCACCCCACAGATACTCTTGTCATGCGCTGCTCCCCCCTCGAGTTCGGCCGCTGGTAATTGACTTCTTTTAGTCTGTGCCCGACAATACGCAGCTTCCAGTTGCAATTCGACCTCTGCGCGTCAAGTTCGTGCCCGTTTGACCGTCTTCTAGCCTTCTACGCCCGAGGTGGGATCGTGACAGCGCCACCCATTGACCGAGTCGCTCACTCCGGTACTGGAATCTGCGTGCCAGAATGCAGAGTCCAAGACGTCTCACGGCCAATGTGCGTGTGATATGGGGTCTGAGCAAAGATTTGGATCCACGGGGTTGAAGAACCGTCCACGCCCCAGGTCCATGGACGAGGCCAGCGAAGACATCAATCCCCTCCTCGGATGAGCATCTCGATGTTATCATCTACCAGCTGGCGCATCTCCTCGTCATAGGACTCGCCCAGAGGTGACACGCCCAGAGGTGAGGATTGTCCGCATCGGTGAGACCCAAGATCGGAATGCTCGAGCCCCGGTTGGTGAAAAGTCTTTGCGTAAAACATGACCCCGGTCTTGATGGATCCCCGCTCTGGGAACATCCAGCCGGCAACTCTGTTTAATTTTTTGCGGCCTGTGTTAACCGAGTACAGTTAATTCAGGTAGGCATCTCACGCACCTGGCTACCGAATGGAGGCTGACAAGAGCAGCGGCGTCGGTGCGCGACAAGCTTGCGAGCCACTCGCCGTCTCCACTCGTGATGTTAAGTAAAAAGCTCCAGTAGCACCAGTCGGCGGTCCGGTTGTGCTTCAGCGTCAGCATAATGCCACGAGTGTATGCAAGCCCGCCGAAGGACACAGACGTGCAACAAGGCGAAGCGGTATGACCATCCTCATAGCAGTTTGCCTCGACCTTTCCAGACCGCGTGTCGGACCGGTCGGCAAAAAATGGGATATGATACCGATAGCCCACTAAATCAACATCATCGGAGGAGCAGTAGTCGTCGAGGTTGGCCCGCCACGGGATCGGTGACCCCCGGAGGATCTCGCGGAGATGATTCGACCCGAATTCCATCTGTACGAACTCAACTCGCTGCCAGCGGGCAATAACATCTTGGGCCACTGATTCCGGCGCCGGGGGGTAGCATGTAATGTGCAGTGAGCAGGAATACACACAGGTGTAGGGTATTTTCGGGAGCGGCAGCTTTGTAAGCATGACGCCCTGACCGCGTGCCGTGCCGTTATGCCCTTTCCAGTGCCATTCTGGGGAAACTCTTGGGATGTTAGCAACAGCCGCAGCAGTAGTGGGTGAGGCTAAGGGATGCATGCATGCGTTGCTATCGGATGCCTGCTGCCGCCGAGGTTTGTGGGTTGAGACTTGACCTCGGCGTAGTATCCGCCGCCACAGGGTGCTTGAGCTGCCTTTGCTAGTTGTACTGTCTTCCTGTTGCTGGCAGCCCGAGCTTGAGGACTCCTGAGACTGTTGCAGTGTTCCAGTGACGTCGCCTGACCTTGAATATGGCGTGTAGGGAGGAGGGGGATGATGTGCTTCGATTTTTTTCGTCCGGCATGTTGGATGGAGAGGGTTGGGGGGATTTGTGGGTGAGAGAGAGACAGCGTGGGTTAGAGAGATAGTTTGGTTGGAGAGAGTGGTAGAGAGAGAGGGTGGGGAAGAGAAAG
>Ga0247758_1000074_pt1 | contig 69054 bp, 73 predicted proteins | sample UWRJL156409C4_FD_180950 | JGI IMG/M metagenome (GOLD analysis project Ga0247758, IMG submission 180950) | Plant litter microbial communities from Arlington Agricultural Research Station in Wisconsin, United States - UWRJ-L156-409C-4 | ecosystem: Environmental > Terrestrial > Plant litter >... | reverse complement strand
CGAGGGGGCGACAGAGCTAGGAGCGACCGAGGGGGCGACAGAACTAGGAGCGACCGAGGGGGCGACAGAACTAGGAGCAACGGAGCTAGGGGGAGCGGAGCTGGGGGCGACGGAGCTGGGGGCCGCAGAGCTGGGTGCAACGGAGCTGGGTGCGGCCGAGCTCGGGAGAGCGGAGCTCGGGGCAGGGCAGGTCTTCTTCACGTTCTGGAAGACCTTGATGTCCTCAATCTTCCAGTAAAGCTCGTCGAAGTCATTGCCAACATTGCCCCCGACGTATTCGTTGCAGCTGTCCTTGTTCTTCTTGGCCTTGCAAGTCTGCTTCCACAGCTCCGGGTGGCCAGCAGTATCGCCGCACAGGTTGATGTTGATGACAATCTTCATCGCGTTGAAGGACTTCTCGACATTGCACTTGGCCTTGGTGACAGCCCAGTGCGGTTTGCCCCAAGTGGCGAGCTCGGGAAGGGGAGTTGCGCTGTGGACGTTGGCGGGTACGCCGCCAGTGGGCCAAGACCAGACCTTGATGAACTCGTCTGTCCACTGGACGGCATAGGTACCGCCGGCGGCCTTACCCCACTGGCCGTTGCCCTCATGGACACTGCACCCCTGGTTGTTGAACTGGTTCGGCGCATCAATATCGCAGTTGGAGGTTTCCAGCTGGCCGGTGAAGTCGTTTTGATCGAGGGTGCACGCTCCAGCAACCGTGTCGTTCGTGTGTGCGGTGATGGAGTTGGTCTGAGCTTCGTTCCATTGCTCATAGATATCGATTTCTCCATTATCCGGCCAACCGGGACCATACATCCAGAACGCGGGCCAGGCACCGCAAGAAATTGAGGGGAAGTGCTTGAACCGGGCGACGAAGAGACCCGACTCGAACGACTTGTGACTCTCGATCCTCACACTGCCGCGTCCGTCGCTACCTGTAGGGGCAACCTTGTCGACCCCGATGGTAACATCATCACTGGTGGACTTGATGATGTTCTTGTTCTGCGCTTCCGACTTGGAGAGGTATTTGACGAAGCCGTTGCTCAGATCGCGTGCTGTCTTGAACTCGAAGCCGTCGAAGAAAGTCTCGCCCTTGTACAGGGTGTCGAGCTCGTAGTTAGACCCCGGTACGCATACTGGCGGTGCCACTATCACCGTCGGGGGGCCCGTAAGAATAGCATTAACGCTGGAGGCGCACGCCAGGGCGGCGGCGCCCATCATGGCGAGAGAAGGAGCCATCGCGAAGAGGCTTATTAAAGAATGTGGGGTATAAAAACGAAGGACTAGACGTGCGATACGTCAGAGGACGAGCAAAGATGCTCAAGAGGACGCTGATAAGGCAGCGTGACGGCGTTGTCGGAAGCTATGAGTGAAGAAGGCTTACCAGCCCAGCGTGGATGGCGGCCATCAGGGCTTTATGGCATCTCAGAGCCCACCTGGTGTGGTGCCTGCGCTTGAGCACTCCCCCCTGGTGACTAGCAGGATCCCGCCTTGCCCGTCCACACCGCCGCCGAGGAAGCTGAGAGCGGTGGCCTTGGCTGCATCTTCCTTCACGATGCCCCATGAGGCTCACCAGCAGTGACTCTAGCGAGGAATAGGGGAGCATCAGCCCCACCAAGTGTCGTCCTTGGCTAGCCCTGTCTAGAGTAGACATGGGACGGGGCATGGCACGGTCGGGATCCAAGAAAAGAATACTGGAAATTACATATCAACCATGACGATCAGCCATTGGGCAGGAGCTGCTCGAGTCCCAGGTTCCCGTCCCTAGTTCTTGGGACCACGACCGAATACGCGCAGCCCAGTGCGTCAAGTACCCCCTGGGGTGCTGCCTTGACATCCCGCGGTCAGCACTCGAAGTACTGGCTGACCGAGATTGAATTGTTGTTATTCAACACCGAAATATGTAGCGATGAATCCGATGTTATTCCTTCCGGGTCGGCAGGACCGTCCATACTTGCTGGGAGAAGCTGTTCCTCTGTCCAGTCAGTGGTGAAAAGGAGCCCGGTGATTGCACAGGACGCGTACTGGGCCCCAGTTCTGTGGGCGCGAGGTACAAGTTCTGACAGGAAGGGTGGTACTCACCAGGACTTGGCGGGAATAATCCAGGGGGTCGTCGTGCGGAAGTGTCCCGTTATGCACTCCGGTATGCAGGAACAGGAGTCGGGGCCGCCAAAAGACGCCGCTCGATTGGCCCTCACCCAATCTAATTTGCTGTCATGCGGCTCCTGTCGAAGAAGGGGTGTGGGACTGAGCTTGCCCTACGGATTACCAGGTCGTTAAGAAAAGCGGCTTCGTCGGGCCAGGTGAGACGCTGCCATACTGATTTGCTTGTTGGATCGCGGCCGACAATACGAACGGCGTGGCTTTCTGTGTAACCGTCGCGTCATCCATCGCGATGGATTCCCGCGTTGACAGACAACCCTGAAGTTGGTAGCTTCTGACTACACAGCATCACGTCGAACTGCCCAACCCTCCAACCAGCCACCCATCATCGAGTCGACACGCACAACAATCTACGCGCGATGCCCTGAAGCGAGCCAGCTGGAGCCGGGACCGCAAACACTCCACTCACTTGCCTACTAGTGGGTTAGTTATTCAGCCCTCTCCTATTTCGGCCTTGACTAGGCACAAGGGAGACTTTGCCAGAGCAGTGATGTCGTTCTAGCCGTGGCCAGAGCGACCACGGCGTTCCAGTGTCGACCCTTGCGGCTTATTTTCAGTAATCTGGTCGTGGGCGCGTGGTTGACGATCAACTCGCCATCCCGCTCTCCCGCCATCCCTCGCGCCGAGACCAGCGATCTTCGCCCGAAATAGAATGCGAACTGCCAGACTCTCTCGGGAGGGAATAAGCATAACTGTCGCTTCGACACTCCGCGTGGCTCTCAACCTTTTGTCGGGTCGGTCCAGTCAACCGTGGAGCACAAAAGCGGAAACGATGTGTCGTGGTGTGGATCGTTCTCGCGTGTTAATCTGCGGCAAATTCATGCCGATCGCGAGGACCCCTCCACGATAGGCCTCAGCCGCTGACGCCGGGGCGTGAAAGTCCCCTGAGATGTAATCGGGTTAGGTGCGTGGCGTTTTGTTCAAACAAGCCTAAAGACCGCTATCGCCGATGCGGCTTACTGGCAGCTCTCTATGCTGTCGAGGCGCCTTGGTACATACCACCAGGCGGCTGTGAAGGCACAATCCCTACCGAACAGCACGGCAGGTGAACGCGTGAAAAAATGCCCAGAGAAAATGCCAGCTAATGCCCCTACTAGCTTTTCGATAGTGAGGGGAAATTTGTTGTGTTGTTCTTTTCTGGGACTGACGCAGCAGCTGAGTGAGCTGAAGTAAGAAAAATCTCAGAATAACGTCTCCGAACCAATCTGTGCAACGCTCCCAGTACCCGTTGTGATGCAGTATCCCGATCGGTTTTCCAACGGTGAAGCGCCCTACACTAGACCTTCCCTTTCGGCACTTCCAGTAACGGTTTGCACTTCGCTCCTTCCACGCAGGGTCGGGAATGGACTCTTCGTATCAGTATCCAGCCTCGAACCTGCCAGCAAAGGTTGAGAGTCAGGGCAAACGACAGGAGTCATGTGGTGACTAACTCAACGTCGTCCATGACTCCTCAGCCCTCACATCGCAGTTGGTCATGCATTTAATTTCGCGCTTTCGAAGTAACTTGCTCCACCGCGTCTTTTGTTGCTTATCATTAGCGCTTCCGAATCCTGCGATGGAGGTTACCCACAAGCAATCCTACCTAGCATCACCGGAGGCACGGATGAGGACTACGAGCAACTTCGCTTGAGAAGCCCGAACGGGGCATAACTTCCATTCCACTGCCAACGCGCTGTGCCGCAACCCCTTTTCGAAGAGGCCAAGACAGCGCCAATCAGGACGTTGCCTGGTGACCCTGTGTTACCACAAAGGAAAGGGGCTTGTGCAAATATCCGAATTTGTATGTACAACATTCCAGCCGTCCACATCAAAACGGCCAGATACCAAAATGAAGCAAGCCAAGCCACAGGTGATAATATTCTGTCCTCCGCCTCCTCGATAGAACCAATCCCCTACCGCAAACCTCTCTTGGCCCTAGCCTCATTCCCGCCGCTGCCCGCCGCCGACGACGACGATGACGATGCCCGTTTCTCAGCCAGCATATGATCTACACGCTCGATGGCGCGGTGGACGGCGTTGGCGACGGTGCTGATGCCAGATCGGGCAACCCTTCGTCCTGTCGCCGCGACAGCAGCGTGCCTTCCGATTTTCTTGCCGGAGGCGGCTGTGTTCCCACTGTTTCTATCTAGACCTAGATAGACGTCAATTTCGGACATCTTCTCCTCCATCGTCATGCGCCGCGGATTAGGCGTACCTGCATTGGTTCGCCGTGAGGCATTGGACGTCTTGCGATCGGATGAACAGTTGCTTACGGCCCCGAGGGGCGAGGGCGAGTAATAGGAAGAAGAGGAGTGCTGAGCGCGCCCATGGCGGCCGAGCACGTCGGGCGGTGTCTCAGGGAGAACCGACGGCCACTGGGTTCTGGTCGTGTCAGAGCTCTTGGCCCGGGTGCTGCTGTTGCTGTAGGTGGCTGAGCCGTCATGGCCGAACTGGCTGAGGGAGAAACAACCGTCTTTGGAGGTCTCGGTTGTCATTGGCGACGAGCTCCGGTGCTGGTCGTACTGCATCTGCGGAAGCTCGGGCTCGGGAAACATGTCGTTGTCATTGAAGGTGGACGGTGGACACATCTCTGGGGCATGAGCCAATGCGGCATACATGTTCAGCTGCGACACCTGGGCTGAGAATCTTCCCAGCTCTGGAAAGGGCTCGCTGGGCTGGTTCGGCGAGTGTCGACGATGCGTGGTGAAGAGGGGCGGTGACGGAGGCGGACGGCTGGGTACAGGAGGGGATGGAAGTCTCGGGCCGCTCGACGAAAGTGGCAGGACGAGCGAGGGCAACAAAGTTGAGCCCTCAATTGTGCTTCTCTGATCTGCCTCTCCCTCCTGCGTATGCAGGTTTCGTCGGCTTTCCCTCTCTGCTTGGTTGTGATTTCCGTATATCTCGTCATCCTCGATCCACAGCTGGCTTCGCACATTGTCCTAGAATGCGTTGACCGCTCCGGCGTCGCGCCTCCCTTCCCGAATCTCGGGATTTGACGGTTTCAAAGTCTCCTCCTCTGTGTATTCTGCTTCTGCTTCGACTTTGACTTCGGCGTCGGCTTTGGCTTCGGCTTTGTCATAACTTGCTTCCAGATCCAGGGCTTGGAGCGACTCCATGAGTTTATCGAGTCGCTCAACTGGAGAAGAAGCCGCCATGATCATCTGAAGAGTAGCCGAGCTGGTCAGGTGGTACTTTGTTTTCTTCTTTTTCGTCTTCGGGTCTGGTTTCTTCTCTGCTGGTGGCGCAGCACGGTCTTTGGCTGGCTCGGCTGCTTGCTTGTCAAGGTGGTCGAGGCATCTTCCCAGCGGGCGATTATTGAAGTACGCCTTGTAGTTCAGCAGGGTAAGTGAATTCTCTTCGGCCTGGTGCTCATCCCGAGACCGAGAAGCAACGACAATTGGGCGAGGAGCGAATAACACACGGCGCGGGAATACCCGCTCGAGATCAGGTGAACGCGGAGGGGTGCTACTTTTGAAAGAACTGGAACCTGCCCAGGTCAACACGCCAGTCCGCGCATCCGTGTCTTTCGTCTCGTCGGTCTCGTCGGTCTCATCGGTCGCATCCGTCATACCGCTACCTGCGGTTGCCGCGGTGCTTTCAGCACTCACATCGCGCTTCTGCGCTGGTATCTCGACATTTCGAGCGCTTCTGCCGCTGCTGATGCTCTCTGGACCCTTACCCTTCTCGAAGAAGTTGGCCATCTCCCGCACCGACTTTCCAGAAGACGGTGTCGTCTTTTTTGGCGAAGGCCGCTTTCGCGCGAGATTCGATGAAAAGCTGGTGGAGAGTCCTCGCGACTCCATCTTCCGATCGAGGATGCGGCCCTCGGAGGGAACCGGCGAACCTCCCTCGGGGGTGAGGAAATTGGGCCGCGGACTCGCCATGGCGACGCTTGCTCGTGAGCTATCACGGGTATCGAGAGCCCAGCCTGGGCTTTGGCGTGTAGTGTGTGTCTAAATGGGGAGAGGTGTTGGTTAGGATCGAGGAATTGGTCGTGGTAGGAAAAATTGGGTTGCGCCTCAAAAAGAGTTGGCGCTTGGGAAAGAGGCGGATTTGTTTTGGAGCCCACGGTGTTCGAGGCTGCGGCTGGGTTGGTGTTCTGCGTCCTGTCTTGCGGCTTGACGGCGTTGTCCCGTGCGGATTGTCCTCCGGGCTGCCCCTCGCCCCCGCCGATGCTTCTCTACAGGTTGCTGTTATAATGCGACTTGCTGTTGGCCTTCGTTAGGAGGTCGATGGTATCTTCTCTGCAACGTGAGCTGGAGGGGACTGGGAGCAGAGCTACAGCACCAAGGCTCAAGGACAACAAAAGATGAGATGAAATTCTTAGGTCTGCACTCAATGCAAACCAGGCCCAGAACAAATGGTGTTAGCCCGTGTCAGAGGTGAAGCGATGCTGATGCTTAGAGGTTACTTATCTCCAGCCTTGGTGGATATGATGCTAGCATATAGGAGTGTGTCTAATTTATCCCAAATGCTTCATCGAATGTAGTGAGAACCAGGTTGTCTTTAGGTTGTCGTCAGCTTCACAGCTCAGTTCATCAACAAAGCCAGGTTCAAATGGGACTACAGTGACCTCGAGCACTCAGCTTTTCCGATTTTGCATAAACAACCACTTACTAGTTGTGACTTGGTGACTCACGGGTGAGAATCTGTGGAGCTGAGGCTTGGACGCTTATCACGATATGCTCAGCAATGTTTACTACAGATCCGTCACCGGCATGTTTCCTACCATATTCTAGAAGCTTATCATCTATTGTCATGTACATTTGGTTGACAACATCTGAGGATGTTCCAGAGCCTAGCATAGTTGCTACTCTGTCCTGTATAACGACATGTTTATTCAAGATATTTAAGATAGGGCACTCAATCCTAGACAGTGAGATGTAACATGAACTTGCCTACCTACACACTGCTATCTATATGGTAATGACCCCGGCGAGGCAACAAAACACACTGACTGGCGTTGAGAGCCTAAGCGGCGACTGCCAAGAATCAAGTATGGTTCTAGACGGTGTGATAGCCGATATTGAGGAGGCATGGAATGCTCTGGGCAGTTTTTCCTGTGGGCAGACTGGCTGGACAGAAAGAGAACCTCTTGTATTTGCTAGGATGATCAGTCCTTTGTGAGTTTTGTCTGTTGACGGGCAGCTTCCCGTCTGCTGGTACTCATATGAGGGTTCCAAACAAAGAGGATCGAGACTGTATCATTGGGAGCCTCATTGCAGGAGATTCGTTTGTACTGTACCTACCGTGAACCCTTGTGCAGGTGGTCATGGGTGTGTGAGAGAGTCAAGATCGTGTGCAGGAAGAGGCTCTGGCAGTGGTTGATTAGGTACTTCTAGTCGGGCGGTCCTTCGAGTTCAGGGGCTGTAAATAACACCCGCCTCCTCCTGCAGAGATTAGTCCGCTGCCGTCCAGGGCAACCATCTTGATGGCTCGGTAGGATAATAGGGTTACAGCCCCTGAGTTCATTCGCTGCAACTAGCGAGCACCCACCTTGGGGATAGAAGTGCACATCGGTTTCATATTCGGCCATGGGATGCGGGCAACACATTGGCGCACGGTAAATAGGCACTTCGCCACCCCGGGCTGCTGAGCAAGCGTGGCCGAAACACCGGACCACTGCCGTTGGGTTGCACGTCTCCCGGGTATGCCTCAGCGGAACCAATGGGAAGCATTAGCGTGCATCCGCAGAGGCAGACACGACCCCAGCCTCACTTCTGTGCATCTCGATGCATGATTTGCTCACGGATTGTTAGAGCCAAATCTCCATATCCGTGTCGCCGTTGCAGAGCTGAACGGGCGCATCGTCTTGAGCCCCCCCACTAGCCCCAGCGGAGAAGCAAACCGATCAACGAGAATCCAGCTGCCGCCCGCTGGCTGGGACGGGCGAGCGAGATAGGACAGCATTCCCGTCCCCAGGAAGAGTCATATCCCACGCTCGGCACACGGGTTGCTGTAGGATAGAAGCGAGAAAAACGAAGGGGAAGCTGGGACTCTCAGCCATGCATGCGCATGGAATTTTGGAAGGGGTTTGGAAATCCGTCCGGCTTTGGCTTGTTTGTTGTACCACGGAAGAGCGGGCCGAGTGATGAGCCCCTTTCCATTGGGGAGGAAGGAACGATAGGAACTTGAGGAGCCGGGGCCAAGCAAAAGCTTTTCCCCGTGCTTCCATTGTGTTTGTACTGTGTGAGGTGAACAGGCACAGCACGACCATCCCGATTTTCCTCTGCACGCCGTACAACGGCCGCGTCAGGCAGACAGTTTCCAAAGGTCACAACTCCCTGGAGGAGGACCACCAAACCAAGGGCGGCGGCATAAGATGGACGAACCCTTGAGTGTTCACGCTGTGTCGAAATGGGGACTCCACATCCGGGACGCTGTGTGACGGTGGGCGACATTTGTCACCGCCGCGTCAATCCAACTACGGACGTGAAATTCCAGGCGACTTCCACTGTGGCAGATTGCGCTCAGGGACCCTCCTCTCAGCTGACGAATGCTACTCCGTACCCAAGGTCGGTTTCTTGTCCCGTCGGGTTGGGCAGCAGCCATCACACCCTCAGCTTCACCTTGGGCACCGAGGTGTCAAGGCGCCGAAGATTGCGGGATGGGGCGCGGGGACTGAGGGGTGGTCCGCGTGGGTGAGCGACCCCCGCGTGGCCGCTCGGCAGTCCACAGTCCATACCACAGTCCACCGAGTTCGACAGGTGAGTGGGTGGGCGAGGTGGAGGGGAGACGGAAGGATCGGAAGACATCGACACAAGTACCGCCATCCGTACCGACGGTCGATGTACCGATCTGTACTTTGCTCATCTAACACTCCTCCCTACGGGGCGCGACACGGCGCGGCGCGGCCCAACTACATCCATGGGTCCTTTCTTCCAATGAACCAATTTACTCGACCTTATTAGCACGGCCCGTCAATATTATTGTCCCGTCGTCGGCAGCCAGGTCCCGATCGAGCTGTTTTGATTGAGTAAGACGGGCGGCTCCCCTCACCGCCCCTAACTGCCCTTCAATGCGCCCATTCAGTGACGCCGGGTTCGAGCCCTGTTCATTGGACCAATTGCCCAATCCGCTCGCAGGCCTCCGGTCAAGCCACCACGACAACCGACCTCCCACCTGCCACCAATTGGCCCGTTGCTCCAGATTCAACTCACCCTCGTCACCCTTGGCAGAACATCATCCCGTTAGGGCTATTGTAAATCTGGGGTTGGGCGATCAGTCCCTGCGAAGGGAAACGCGGTCAACTCTTGGGGGTAGCGCCATCGTTCGTTCTTCCTTCTTTGATGTGGGTGCAAACCGGGGCACAACCCAGCCGCTGGCTGGATGGGCTCGCCCACCGCTCACGATCATTGCTTTGCTTTTTTCCCTACGGACTACCCTCGAATGAGTCAGTCACTGGCACCACTCCTCAGGTTTGACCCCTTCCTCGCAAACACGCGGCAATATTGTTGATGTGTGTGAGTAGTCCATATTGCCGTTGTGTCATACAAACACCGTAACAACAACGGCCGATGATCTGATCCCCCCAACAAGCCCGCGTCTCAGCTTGCCTCGCCGCATCACACAGCAGGACATCACATTGCATTTCTTTGTCCGCCCACGACCCACCCCCGTGGGCAGGCAGGGCGGGGAATTCCGATGAGAACAAGCCACCCCCAGTGATCATCCATCCTCCCGACCTCGAGATGGATGCCCCCCCAAAAAACGCCACCCATGCGGGACACCACTGCGTGCTACGGGATTGCGTCCTACATACCTCCGTACAGTAGTAGTGCGACGGAGAGGCAGACTGACACCGACAGAGGCACACGCCCAGATAACGAGCCACCAGCCAACCCATCGACGGGATCAAATCCCATTCCCACGGAGAGAAGTAGGCAGGTAGGCGGAGCGGAGCTCAGCTCATCATCGCACGAAGCAAGGCAACCGGGCGGCCGGAAAACACCATGCAAGTCGCATGCAGCACTGCAAAAACAAACCATAGACAGACGCAAATCAAATCTCCATGGCCACGATTGGGTGGGCGACGTCCACCGCAAGTACTCTACAGCAACCCATAGACGCTGTGGCTCCGGCCGGCAACAAGCCACCACCACATAGCACCAGCACCAGCAACTGCAGTCGCAGCAGTAGCGTAGTCGCAGCAGGATGGGAACCTGCAGCGAACCAAGCAACCTGAGACCCGCGCATGCGTAGTTAGCTCGTTAGAGCTAGAGACAGATGTCTATGGACCATCAAAATGGCATGTGCATTCTGCACTTTCATCAACTGTTGGGGATAGGTAGGTTGGCTGGCGGCAACGTTACGGCAGAGCGACCAACAGTTCGCTTCGGAGCCCCTTTTTTCACACAGACAGACACTAACTAACTCCCAATCATATGCCGACAAATAATTATGCAATGTTATGCTGTCCTGTATTATTTTTGACCAATGCTAGCTCTTGGTGCGGCTTCCTCTGTCATTATTGTCATCGGCATCATGACAGTCATTGCCCGCGAAGCTGGCTGTATGCTAAAGACATTATAATTTTCTCTGGCGCACCTGAATAAAATAGAAACTAGGTATCTCAAAAGCCAAATCTGCTCGGCTTGACATGTTCGTGGTCATGGCATTATGGTATCATCCCGCTCCAAGGAAAAGTAAATCCAGTGCAAATCCAAAACCAAAGCACCGGGTCCATCTATCATCACTGTACCTATCCAAGTTCACTCAAATATCCGGCTCGCCTTCGGCGTCCAAGTCGCCGTCATCCTCATCTCCAACCACAATCTCATCGACCACCTCCGGCATGGCCTTTGACTTATTATTGCCCTTTGGCGAGACTATCAACACGTCCCCCTTTTCACCTTTGCCCTTCCCTTGTGTGGTCTGAGTATTGCCCTTCGCTAGCACCCACCCATCACCCGTGCTCATGATAATAGCAACCTCCTCCTGCCCGGCCCACTCTGTTAGGCACTCGTCATGCTCTCCGCCAAATACCACGCTTGGCTCTCGCCCTTGCGACGCGGCATCAAGGTGTCTTGCGACATGTTCCATGCGCTGGTCCCATGCCTCAGGGCCGTTGAACTCGGTGTTGCACCCCTGAGCCGGGCAGGCCATGGCCTCGGGGAGTCTGCATCGCTCCTTGATGGCGCGCTCCTGGAAGCGACGAAGTGCATCCTCCCATTCCTGGGCGGCAGTTGTATTGGCGTTGGTGACTGTGCCGGCCTTCTTGCCATTCCCAGACGCGCTAATCTTCTTCTTGAGGGAGTCGGGCATATGCATGCGGCGCATGTGCTGTGTGTAGAGGTCCTTGCGGTTGAAGATGGCACCATTGGGGATGTTGTCCCTTGCTACCCCTTTCGGGGCGTTGGGCGACTTCGACTTGCTGGAAGAGGGCGAACCCCGAGAAGCGGTCGAGTTGGTTGGCACGGGCGAGGGTCCGTTACAGGTCTTGGAACACTCGTCTTCCTGACAAAGCCAGTAGTTCAGGAGGATGTGCTGCGAGTTGACATGGCGCTTCCATTCATTCTTGCTTGCGAAAGTCGATTCGCAGCCCGCAAAGTGGAAGACGCAGATGTAGGGACGCGTGTGCTTCTTCTTGGTGTGCGCGTCGAGCGACGCCTTGTCTGCGTAGGGCTTCGCGTTCGAGCAGCCTTGCTCGCGACAGAAAAGGGGGTTCTTAGGGGCATTGTTGAATTGCGGTGGTAGGCGTCGAGCCGCCACAGGCTGGTTTGTTTTCGGCGACGGCTCGGGATTGGACTTGCTACCGCGCTTCTTGTGCTGTGGTGATGATTCAGGTGCTGACTTTGCGGACCTGGATCGAGGACGAGTTGCCGACCGACCAGAGCCGGACTTGACCTTCTTGCTTGGCTTCCACTCCTCGTCGTTTTCGGCCTTGCGCTTGGGCGATGACGGCAGGACTGCTTGCTCATCGTCGGAGTCACCACCAAGCGGCGACTCCGGGTAGTGGTTCGCTGCCTCGATCTCATCCTTGATGAGAGGCTGACTGTCTTCGGGGCTCGACATCCGCTTGTTGGGCATGTCGGTAATAGATGCCGTCCGCGGGTAGGACATCGGCTCGGTTCCGCACTGGCTAGGGGCGGAGTAGCTCTCCCAGCTCCGTGTGCGCGTGAAGTGACCGTCGAAGCTGAAGGTGTCGCTCTCGTTGTCGCCAAAGTCCGGCTGTTGACTGTTGACCTCGACGGGGTTCACATAGGCATCCGGAAACATCTTTCCGAACTGGAGGCTGTGTTCGGGTAAACTCCACAGAGTGTTGTAGGGATCCTGGCGCATCAGCGGCACGATCAGGGCCTCCTCGTGCGGCGAGCTGGGGTAGTCGGTGTCGGCTGGGGGGCTGTGGGCGCTGCCCGATGCCGACGATGGCTCGCTCGAGGACACGGGGCTGGCAAAGCGAGCCTGGGGCGGGCGGTGGACGGGGGTGATGCCGACTGTTGGGCGGGCTTGGTACTCGGCGGCGTTGAAGATGGCGCCGGTCCTCTGGCTGTCCTTGAGGTAGTCCTGGACCGGATAGGCGAAGTTGCCGAAGTAATGGGCTGAAGGCGAGGCGCTTTGATGCATGCCGTTGTCCATGAGGATGCCGTCGTAGCTCATTGTGTCTTCGGGAGCATAGTGATCGCCCCACGGATAGGAATGTGTCATTCTGGCGAGGTCCGCGAAGGGGCACAACCGATTATGACAGTCGGGGTGCTTTCTGAGCCTTGTGGTTGTCCGGGACGGGGAGGGTTTGTATGTATGTGCGTATGTTTGCGCGCGTGTAGGTGGGATGGATCGGTGCTTGCAGCGATCACAAACACAAAAATACAACCACAAGGTGGGCAAGCAAGGCTGCGGCAACGAGCGGATATATACCTAGGTAGGTAGGAGGTAGTAGGCACCTGAGGCTCACCCGCTCCGGTCTCGAGCGAGCATCAATGGCAATGGCAGGGGTTTAGCGAGAGCAGACGGGATAAGCTACCGCGCAAGATGGTTGGCAGCTGTGGGATGCAGATGCTGAAGCGGGTGTGGATGCGGTGGAGCATGGATGGGAATGTGGTGGCGATGCAGCTGGGCAGATTCGGGGAAAGACTCGAAAGTCGGGCTCGAGGGCGAGCCACGGAGTGATAAATGCGAGCGCGGGCAAGAGCAACGGACAGTTCCATGTTTGGGCTGGTTGGATGTACAACAGAGTCCTCCACCTCATCTATGCTCCGTGGGTACCGCAGTTAGCGGTACGTACCGCGCCGGTCGGACGCAGTGGGCAGGTACCTGCCTGGGCAGCATGGCAGGTATACACACGTCCCGTGCTGCGAACAGACGGGAGATAGGTAATCCGTACACTAACCACCTCATCCCGGCCATCCTGGGGCTCCTCTCAGGTCGTGGTGTGGTCAGGGCAGGCAAGCTCTGGCGGAGGTGGCCCCGAGGGCAGCATGTTGAGGTGCGGTGCGGGCCACTGCCACAGGCTGCGGTGCTGTTTCTCGCTGGAGTGCGCTGGTTGGAGAAGGGGGAGAGCAAGAAACCCCGACTTTTGGAGCAGCAGAGCCTCAAGATGTACCCGTTTGCAGCGTTCCACCGCAAATGTGTACAACCAGGGCTGTGACCACACCTGATGTTGCTTCTTCCTCGCTCTAACCGCTTTCCGACTAGAGCACCACTCTGTGGCTGCATGACCCCTGGCTTGGTGCGTGCATGGGTTGATTTGATTGATCGCGGAGACGGGCGAATCGAGAGTGATGGGGGGTGTGTGAGTGGCCTGCGGCCTGCAGCTTGCGCCTCTTCACTGCACCAGCGCCAGCAAGGAGCCCGTCGTCGTGAGGTCACCCCCCATTTTCACCGTAACCATCCCCTTTCCCGGCCCTCCCCATCCCTGACCCGCTCTGTACTCCAGTGTAGACGACCCCTCTGATAGAGTGTTTAGTGCCCTGTAGTGAGCCCATGTGAGTACCACACCGCGCTTCGACCAGAAGTGACCTGTCACCGTGGACGAGAAGCTCGAGGGTTTCGTGATTGATTGACCGCGGCCCACCACTACTTTTGGCAGCTATCACCGCCGTTGTTCCTGTCTGGCGTGCCCGCAGGGTCGTCCGTTTCGCCAAATTACCCCACCTGGTTCAATAAGACCCCTTCTGGCGATCGGTAACCCACCGTGAGAATGGCGGCAGGGAAGGGGGAATGGCTGGGCCAGGGAGGATGCGCCCATCGACCAGCGCGGCACCGCGGCACCGCCCTGGACACCTACGCAGTAGCTGGAGAGGGTTAGGTTGCGGCTCTGCTCTGAGATTGCGAACGAACGCGACAGCGGAGGACTTTTTTCGCGCCCACTTTGCATCCGCCAGCACCCAACGCCCGCCCCTTCATTGGCTTCCGCAGCCCCACGATCTGACGCGAAACAATGCACAAGTGCCGTACATATTACAATACAGATTACACCCTGATAATGGCAGAATAGACACGGCGAGTGCAATCAATGCCCTCCCTGTGGCTGTCAACCCACAGACCCCTCGCTCGCCACCTGAGCTCATCAGCCGTCGCAGGTCGTGTTGCATTCAGCTTCAGCTCGCGGCTCCAGACGCTCTTCCTCTGCGCAGGTACGCCCTCTACGAGTCTACACGCGATCACCCACGGCGTGGCGTCGAAAAAAGCAATGGTTTCGCGGCCAGACCTAATCTGACCCGTCCGGGTTTCGTTAGATGTTCTGGCCCGCCACCATGTCAATGGATGACGGCGCCCAAAGCGGTGCGTCGAGTCGAATAGGCGTTCTCACGAGCGACAACAAGGCGCCTATGCCGGCCATAACCCCTCCTTCTGCACAGCGATACCAGTGACTTCCAGTGCCAGGCAGATTTGGAGCCTCTCGCGGGCTAGCCAAGCCATTGAAGATCGAATCCAGCCACCCTCCCTTGTCACCCCGCTGCCCTTGGTCGCGAAATGCTTGGCGTCCTACATTAGCTCGCTTCTTGAACTTCGTCACGCGAATTTCCTGTAAGCCAACAAGAGATTGATGAGCGGCATTTGCATGGGAGATTTCGAGGCACGGGTAACAAGGACAGAGGACTGGCTAGCCTTTTCAAGTGGGGTTCTCTGCATGTCGCCCGGCCAGAGTGAATCGTCCGCGCTTGACAACGGCCAGCAGACCATTCAGCGACATCCAACCGGCGATTGGGCGTGCCATGCCTGCCACGTCCACTCATCAAAACCCCGACCCTCGAAGCGGAGGTGTGGAGTTGGCGAGCGGTGCTTCCCGCGCGGACGCCAGGGATGTGGAATCCCCGCGGCTTGGTACGAATTGTGGATGGATCCTGACGGCATGTTCCTTGTCCCTAAACTTCCGCCCTGAAAGGACACAAAGATAGCCCGAAGGTGCATCGAACAGACGCACTGTGGAGCTGGACATGACGATATGACACGACTTCGTGTTCCAACCTCTTGTGCAAGACGGCAATTTCGACTTGCAGAGGCACATCGTCCTGTCTCGTTGCAGCGCAGAATAGCGGCATCATGATTCGCAACCTTCAACACACCCAAATTCTCCCACCGCCCCCATGTTGCAGCGAGGGTGATGAAAGGGGGGCCTGCGACGATCGCTAGCACTTTTCCCATTCCCGATCCTCCCTCGAAGTCAGCAGCTTGCGGCCAATAAATCCGGGAGCTGAGATCGTGAAATGACACCCGCGGCTATTTCTGTTTTCATGATCAGGTGCAGCCCGGCGGCCCCCCCATGCAACCCGCCTGTGTTTCGGTCTCTGGGCTCACGACACAGGCAAGTGCTGCCGCGCTCATTACCGTGGATTTGGGATTTTGGGCTGCCAACCAATGCGTGGCTGCTGGCCCGCTTGCGTTCGCGGTCGGGTCATTTCACCTGATGCCTATACTGACGTTACTGCGCTTCCCATTCTTGTCACCGAATACTCCCCACCAGATGGTCGTCAGGCCCGCTGTTCACTTCGGCAGGTGTTTAAATTGCGGGGACGCGGTAAACCACCTAGGCGACCGAAGCCACAGACGTCGAGATGGCCGAACGGGCCCCAATGCAAGACATCCCAATGGACTGTCGGTAAGTACTCAGCTGCGTTACAGGCGGATGTGCATGTCGTCGGCCCTAGCTTCTCCACCTTTAGGCTGTTTTTGAGGCCCTAATGGCGACGGGTTGTGGCAGTGCACCTTTCTTCCATCGAAGCTCTGCTCTTCATTCTTTCCACTTACCTTGTTCGGTGAGCCACCTAAGGATGGATGGTCAGCACGCTGTTCATTGGCTGCTGGTGAGGCGACCAAGATAGCGCCGCTGCCTTACCCCCCATCCGTCATCCTGTGGCTCCGAAACGGCCGTCAATGCAGTGAGGCAGTTTAAACGACCCTACGTGTGTGGACTTTTGCCATCTTGCCGTCTAGGCAGCAGCGGGCCTCCGATCGTCTTGTGGAAAGGGACCGGCAATTGCGGTCTCCAGCGTTTGTGCTCGTGATATCTCGCGTGAGGTTGGGTTTCCAACAACGCAACTCTTCTTGCCTGCCGCGCTGTCCCGAGACTCCCGGCCGGCGCTGTTGGCTATCGCTCAAACCTTCCACGACGTGGAACATCTTGCTTCGCCTTTGTCATCTCCCGGATTGTTTCTGGCCAAACATAGGCCAAGAGACAATAGTCTGCTGAGATCCAAGAACCAGGGGCGCTAACGACAAAGCCCGTCACTGAACACCGCAGCGCCTCAGCTAGAAACACGACCAAGCAAGCCAACAAGCCAACAAGCCTCCCTTCGCGGCCCCGTTAACCCCTGTTCAAAGTTGACAAGCCAAGGCGATGACAATGGAGAACAAGAAACATGGTCCCGGTCTCACTCCCCGCCGGCCTCGGCCGGCACCTGAGAGAAGGAAGAAAAGAACAGGGCCTTGCGTGGAGCCGACCGAGTACAGACTGCCCAAGTTCGATCGCGCTTGTTTGAACGGTGTAGAATGGCTCGGGACAGGTCGGCCGGCAGCGGGGCCTCACTGCATTTGCCAGCCCCTCGTTCTACCGAACCAAACCACACTGCGACCCCTCCAGCACGACACTTGCCTACCGTTATGACATGCTATTGGCGAACGCCTTTCTCTTCTTCATGGGTGCACTACTGTGAGTGATAACAGTGGCCGAGATTAGCCTTACTGCCTTGCGCTTCCGGCCTTCCTTTCCATTTTTCGACGATGACGTGGTGGCAAGAGTGTGGTTTGCTGGCTTGAGCCGCATTGTATCGAACAACGAGATTATCGCAGCACATTTCTTGCGCGAGGATTTGTCACTCAAAAACATCGCAGCAGCATGCGGGCATGAGGCGCGAGCGATTGACGGCCTCTCGACACCTACTGTCGGGACACCAATCTGGCCGACCCAGAGTTGGAGTGTTGTATTTGCTTGTGTCATCCCATCCCCCATCCCCCAACGTAACGTACGCACTCTATTGATCCCCCCCAACCTGGAATACCCGGCCGAACCCAAGCGGAATCTTTCGCTTGTACGTACGAACCCTCTGCGTACATTACGGCAGAACCCTGAGCAATAATATCTTCAGCCGCACCCGGATTCGTCGACCTGGCTGGCGCCGGCCTTCATAACCACCCATCTGCGGAAGAAAAGCAGCCCCCATCCACACACTCTTTCATGGCATGGCGTGACAACTTTGCCAAGACCGAGCTGAAGACGGCTACACATTCAAGCCAGGATTGTTTCGTAAATTTGACGCCGTCCGGCGTCGTCATGTCTATATATCACAGTCGCATCATACTAAAAGAGACGAGAAAAAAGGGTCTAGAACCAAAATATCCGCAAAGATTCATCCCATCCATGCCGCCGTGTGCCTGCGGGGGCCGCTCGTGTCCACGCGGCAGAAATCCACATGTCCACGCAAGGTACAGCTCGTTGACTCGCCAATGCCGAGCCTGCGTCTGTTGCTTCGCTGTTGGTGCCCCCTTAAACGCAGAAGCCAACACCTGAAACCGCATCCATCCCATCATTAATCCAAAATTAACCAGACGTTGTAAACCAATCCGTAGCGGGAGCCTGCCAGTAGTAGGCTCTCGTGCTTCCTTTCAAAAAAAAGAAGGGTATCAAATGTGTTGTACAGAGCGCGTAATCGGTCATAATATCCCATCTCATAATGTCATCACCGTAGTTGGCCGTCTCCGACGGCACCTTCATGCCCCATCTTTGGGCTGTACATCCACACGACAGCGATCGCAAAATTGGTGCGGGCATCCAGACTCCATGCAATTGGTGGTAATTTCATAGCTCCAGTAGCTGTTGCAGTCGCACTGTAGGGGGTTAGTTGTCGGAGCATGCGACAGGAGACAGATAGAACGAAGAAAGGAGCAACATACACAGGTCCATAGCATATTTTCCTTGCGAGGGTCAATCTTGCGGCTCCCGCTCTTAACTCGCTTGCTTTGAGAAGAAGCGCTGCCGTCTGAGCGGCGCTTGCGAGAGTTGGAATTCTGGCCCGCCTCATCGTTTGCGCTCGATGAGGCCCGCTGCGCCACCGGCCGAGATTCCGGTGGGAGGATGGCCTCAAAGGTCTCGAGGGGCTCCAGCTCGATGCTCTTCCAGGTCGTGATATCCATCTTGGGCTGCCCGTCCTTGCCTGTGAAGTGCGCGTCGATGTGGTCGAATCGCTCCGACCAGGCGAGCCCTCCGTTCTTGCCAAACTCGATAGTCGTCTTGCAGAAGCCGCACCAGAAACGGGACTCGAAATTGCGGCCGTTACGGCAATCGGTACACCGCTTCTCAATCGTCTTATCGTCGGCGATACCGTGGTCCTTTTCCAGGTGGTTCTTGAAGGTTTCCCGGCGGTGGCAGATCCTGCCGCACACGGAAGAGGGGGAGGAGCCATCTCTAGGCTTCTCTGCGCATTTCCAGAACTCGAGCTGTATGTGCTGACTATTTTCGTGGCGCTTCCAGTCGTTTTTACTCCCGAACTTCTTTTGGCAGTCGGAATGTGTGCAGGCATACGGCTTCTCGTGGCGCTTCATGTGTTTCCTACATCTGGTCAGTATTGCCGGTCAGATATCAGCGCAGGGACTGATGTGACGCACTTGAGTTCGCAGGGGCGCTTGAACTTCTTTGGACATTCCAGACAAGGGACATCGGCACCATCTTTCTCGGTGGGGACCGGTGGCTTCGGCGGCTCCTCTTGGGCTGCGGCCTCTTCTTCCTTTGCCTTTTGATATCCAAGCTTCATGATAATCTTGTCCAACATGCCATTGTCCTTCAGCGTCTTGAGCAGGGCGCTGGCCTCGGACTCATCAAGGGCTGAATCCCCAAGCAAGGACTTCACCAATGGCATCTTGGATGAGACCAGCTTCTCCATGGCACATGGGGAATGTGGCGCCTTAACGTTGGAATCGGGTGTGCTGTCCAGTTCATGAAACGGCATATCATCCACAGCGGCTGTACCTTCCGCTTCTTCGTCGCATTCCTCAGATTCGTCTTCTGCCAGAAGAGCTAACTTGCCGGTATCGCGAGAGCAACCCTCCTCCGTGGAATCCTGTCCCAATGGTTCTTCCGACAGCGGTTTTTCCGGTTGGTCTTGGGAGACATCCTTTCCTTGCGGCTGCTCCTGGCTTTCATCCTCGCCTTGTACATACCGGGTATCTGTTCCTGTGGCCATTGTCTCGACTGGACCATCTATACCTTGTCTTTGACCTATTGAAGACATTAGGTCGGCGGGGCTCAAGACATCAGTCTCGCATATGTGGCTGTGTTGGTAGAACCCAGCCGGGCCAGCTACTCCAATACCATGAGACTGGCTCTGGTGATTCCCATATGAAAGAGCCGAATGCATTCCCAGCTGGAGGTGGCTATTATCCAAGGAAGGCCGTGTCCGATGCTCGGACTCATCCACCTCCAACGGGAGGCATTGGCCATGGTCATCGACCGGCTGTTGTGAATTATGCAAATCCAGGACACGATGATCCAGTTGGACATAGCCGATCTCTCCGCTTGGAGGACCGGAGGGTTCATGGCTTTGATCCATCCCCATCCAGCTGGGAGATAGGTGGTCCGGTAGGTGGTCCGGGTGCGTAGGCATGCCCACTTGCGCTTCCGATGAGCCAAGGCAAGCCAAATCTGCGTTTCTTGAGGGTCTAAAGGGGGTGAGATTCGGCCCATCCTAGGATATGTTTACGGAGAAACTTACTTATACTCATAACTGCTCAGATCCATGTCAGATGTGATGGGTAGACTATGCACCCTCTTTAAGTGCTGCTTAAAGTTATCCGCTCTCGGCCAATTCTTCTGCTTAGTCTTGCACGGTCCTTCATGACAGCGGTACTTGATACCCTCAGCGGAGTGAACGGACTGCTGGTGCCGAGTGAGGTCATTCTGTGTGCCGAAGCCCAGCTTACGGGCGCAACCAGGCACGTCGCAAACGAAGGGCTTATCATGACGCAGCTTGTGTTTACTGAGAAACTGGTGTAAGCGGGTGTCTACGGTTGAACAAAACAAATTACATACTTAAGCTCGGCTTTCGTCTTGACCGAACCCTTGCATGTTGGGCAGATCAGAGAAACAGAGTCTGGGTTAGCTGGAGAGCGGTGCGAGCTCCACTGGTCCCTCTGGCGATGCTCCCCGGCAACGGAAACGCTATCATGGCCTCGGCTGTGCTGGGGTTGAAGTTGAAGCTCCGAGAAAGGCTGGACAAAGCTCCCCGTTTCGGTGCTGCAGTCCGGGTCGCCATAGACCGAATCTACCGGCCTTGTCAAGCTCCCTGCCATGCTGCTTCCGTAGTATCCAGAATCTTCGCACTCCGACGGGACTGCCGTGTTACGGTAATCAGGGTAATGCTGATACTCCATGCAGCTTCCATGATTCCTGGACTTCAATGCACCTGGCCTACCCACGGCAGCGTTGGCTCTGAGCGGATTCCACGGTGCGTCGTCGCGCATAAAGTTGATGATAGGGAGGGTGTTCGGGAGACCTCCATTCCGGCCAAAATCCTGTGGCAGGCCCTGGTGGCCGTGGCTGGTGGCACCAAGACCTGCGAAGTCACCAAACTGATCTTGAACGTGACCTGGTAGCCCATAACTAAAGGCAGCTTCAATATCTGTCGTCCTGGAAAGAGTATCCATACTGAAGGAGTCTGGAGACCCAGGAGCAAGACCGTTAGGGGCGGAATGACTGGTCATGTTGAAGGACTAGACAATAATCAGACGGGGCTGGTACGAGACATATACTGAAAAGAAAGCATACCGAGCCCTGGTCGCCCGGCGGGTATCGCATTTGTTGCGACATGGTGCTACGGGTGCGTGTTAGCCATCGGCCGCCAGCAAGCCTCGCGCACCGGACAAACCGACATGTTGTGAGTTCAGCACGGCGGCTGTCGGCGGTGTAGGGTGAAGGCCAGCTCTCTGAAGGGCCGTCAGTAAAGTCGCCCGCTGAGTATCACGTCAAAACTGCAGGCCTCTCAGGCGCTTTGAGGCAAACTACGAGGCAAAGGTGAAGCAAGCGATAGGCCTTGGCGGCAAGAGAAAGGCCTGGCAAAAAAAGGGAAGAGAGCGATGGGAGACGGGAGCGAGAGGGCGGTAGAGATGAAGAGTCGGGCACTCACTGACAGTGGCCAGGGATGGGGACTGGCTGCCAGCGCGGGCAAATAGCAAGCCGGCAATGACCACCCCGTAGGCCTGAATTGCAGAAGATATCGAGGCCGTCGACCAGAGAGTGGAAAAGATGAATCGACCGAGGGCGCAAAGCGGTGCCCGATGCGGCGGTGGGCTTGGAATTGGGAAAATGGCGCCCTGCCACTGCCTAACCTGACATTTCCAACAGCAGTCAAGACCTCAGGATGATGGAGGCGGCGAATGAGGACTGCAGGCAAAAGAGGGCGAGTCGGACTCGTATCGGATCAAGCAGAGTTCGAGTCCAGTGTGCAGCGGCAGCTTGGGTGAATGAAGAGCGGAGAGATGGAATGGTAGTCACTGCTCTGTCACATCACGGCCAGAAATCAGGCAACCGAGTGCCTTGTCGGGTTGTCCGCCTCACTTTTCCCGCCTGCGTTTTCGGTGACTGTGGGTTTGACCAATCACAACACCGGGTGCCAAATTTGGTCCAACGGATCTCGGTGAGAAGGCGGCCCTCGTTGTGGGCAGCTGTCCAGTTTGTGTCCCCACCAGAAACCTTCGTCACGTGCTGATAAGAACTGTTATCAGCACGGGCCAATCAAGTCTCATGCAATCAACCTGACAACGACGCCGTGACCCATCTCTTTCCGCGGTTACACAAGACCAACCGAACCGCCAACAACGTCGGACGACGGGCATCAAGATGCGATGTAATTCCACCGACTTCGGCGCTCTTGCAGTTAATCCTGCGGGAATCATCTCGATGATGGGTCTCAAAGCGTCCACTTGACGTTCGAACGCTTGCTTGGCTGCTGCTTGACGTGGCAGCAGGCCGATTGGGCCCACCTCGATCCGGGAGGTGTGCCGTGACAGCCCTCTTCTCCGGCATGCTCAATCCCTCAACCGGGTTAGCGGGAAGGCGAACTCCAGCCCCCGGGGCTGATGCTCGTATTCCCGGGTGGAGATGCCGTTCTTGACGAGACGAGGAACAGCTTGAACCTCAGGGAAAAGATTCTGCAGCTCTTAGGATTGGCGGCCAGCTGCATGAGCTTGCGTTGTGCAACCATGAATGTTGTACAAGAGAGACACTGGCACAAGTGTCAACTCGCCTGCGCGACGCCGCTGTCGCACACACCCCTCTGGCAGCCATGACAAGAGAAAGTTTGCTCTGTCTCACTGCTAGCCAAGCAGAGAGTCTTCTGCGTGTGCTAGTGTTGCTCTCAACGTCTTCACACCCTGGTAGGCACCGTCAACCCATTACCACACAGACAGGTGTTGTCTCGAGACCGCGGCTCTGTCCACACGCGCCAATCCTGTTGGAAGCGCCTGCAGAGTGTTTGCGTCGGGCTCTGCCGCGGCGCCGGTCGCCGGTTCTTGCAGAGGGCCTCCCGAAGCGGGCCGACTAAAAACACAGCGTCCGTTCCCGGAGCCCTGCGCGCTGTGGATATACGTTCCCAATGCTCCCCTGTAACGTCATTTATAGAACGTGCATGGGAACCGACGGTTGTCCATATACGTTGTATGGGAGAGGGAAAAGAAGTCCGGCCTGTTTCTGTTGGCTTTCTGCAAACGATGGGCGGCGGTAGTTCACGTGTACGCCTGGTTCAAGCGAGCGACACTTGGTTATGGAAGCTTCTAAGTCCACGCACAGTGTGCTTGATATGGCTGCGAGATTGGCATATGCAGTGCAGTCAGTATGCAACTAGCTCTATGGCCCAGTTTGTTTGCAAACTACTTCAGCCTCCTGACGTCGGATTTCCCATTCCGTCTGACCCCATTGGAGAAGCTCCTTCACATGGCATCTATCGATGGCCCAGTCACGCTCATTGAGATGCTCGCCGTCGGTGCTCGCTTGCCTAAGATGTGATCAGTCACTCACTCCTTGGCTCTCGACTTTGAGCGAGACGGACTCGCGGCGTCGCCGCGCCCATTTTCCGGGCCTGGACCATGTCGTTCGTGTGTGCGACAAGTATCGCACAGTAGGCATTCACAGCTGCGGGTCGCTGCGAGACATGAGGCATGTAAGAATGATGTTTGGCAGTTGCTGCTGTGACGGTTGACTGTTCGTCATAGATGGAAACAACTCCGTTATTCACTGTGGAGGTGCTTGAGATAAGCTGATGTCTTAGGTCTTCGAATATATAAATCCCCCTCATGTCTGCTCCTGGGTAATACCACCATTGTCAGTCATCTTTGTGCCTTTAACCTGCTCAGAAACTCGCCAACAGATATCCGACGCAATCTCCGACATTGAGCCCATTAGGTATGTGCCACTTTGCTTTGAGGAGAAGTCCTGCTAACTCTTCCGTTCCTCTCTGTTGCTCAGTCTGTCCTCGAGAGGATTCGAGAGCGACTACAAGACTTGACATAGAAAACGACCTTTGACCCTTGAGCTATCCCTCCTCCATCGCACCCTGACGCCGTGCCACGACGAAGACCATGTGCGACTTCGAGGAGTTCGTCTTTACTTGCGGACATTCGACGTTCCGTCTCAAGTCCTACTGCCACTTTGCACGCAACGATCCCAATCATCAATGCTTTGGCGTCAAGAAGCTCCGGAATGTCTGGGACCAGGCCTACGCCTGTGATGGCTGCCAGGAACGCGCCAGGGCAGAGGAGCGACACCACTATGGTAGGCACCGGCGGCACTGATTCTCAAGGTTTGTTATATTCTCCAGGAGCTCGCCCAAACGAAGCTAACAGTCCCTTAGAACAAACTGGATGCCCTGGAGAAACGCATACGCATACCTGGTGCTCTGTGGCTGGACTGCAGACTTACACGCCCGGTCATATGTTGAACTGCACACGGATTATGAGGCCTTCCATGGATCAAGTGGCTTTTCGCTCGCGACTGTCTTCTCTGATCCGGATCGCCGAGGGTGGTAGAGCCTATACCTATCTATTCTTGACCTCACAGTACATCACATTGCATTGCGTTTTCCTGCTGGCTGGTCTACTGGCTCAATGGCTAGCATATGAGCCTTTGGGAAAACATTTTGTCTCCTTTGTCTTATACGCGGGCAAGTCATATCTTGGAAAGCCCAGATGTCAGGCAGATGACCACAAATGAACATATCACCAACCCTTCAAAGCCGCCCCTGAAATATCGTATCGCCGCCTATCAGGGCGTCTAGAGCCGTTTTTTATATCTGAAACTCCAGCGAGCAATGACAACTGACACGAGATGCAGCCCTCAAACGACAGCAGTGGCACGACTTGTCGATGAGAAGTGAGGTCATTCCAGCTGGTGTTGCAACCATGCTGTGGCCGATTAGCCAGCAATGCTAGCGTGGCTCACGCATGAAACGCCGAATGAACACACTTCAGCCAGTACAACCGCACACGTCCTTCGCAGAAGCATCGGGCCGTCCGTTGACAGCTACTCTGTCTCCTGCTTCGGAGTATACAAACCAGTCCAGTGTCAAACGTGTGGAACAAGCCCAGAGCCCCCCGTCGTGGCATGAGTAAGCCGCTTCTCGTTTCGGACTGCCTCAGCTGCTCCTCTACCGTATTAGGTCAAAGAAACATACGATGGAGAGGGGAAAGTAGTCCTGACTAGGCTCAACTCGCTAGCAGGCCTTCCCCTTTGGATGTCCAACACCGAGCAGCGCCGCTCCTCCTCTCTTCCTCTCCGACAATCGCCCACGACGGCCCGCCCCCATTGCCGGCCCAGGTTTGAGTAGGAAACAAACTACCGTGCGGTGCCCTCGCCAACGTAGCACACCCCTTTAGGCCCGGCTGGCAACTCCTCGCGGGAATTTTCTCATCTGGGACCTGGCATAACCCTTCCCTTTATAAAACCATCTAGGTGTCCACCAAGGTTCCTGTTCGTGACGGACGCGGAGACAGTACGGGAACTCCTCGGGGTTGCCTCAGGCCCACGATATTCTAATCTCCGGTCCGGAGGAGATTCGTACTTGTAGATTCGCACACCCCCCTGAACCAACCAACCCAGCCCTAGGAGTGCCAGCATGTCTGACTGTTGTCCCTGCTCCCAGAAAGGCGGGCAGGCAGGCGGGCGAGCAAGCAAGCAGACACCCCCATGCTCATGCCGCCATCCGAATGGATGCGATCAACCACACCCCCCTGCCTGACAACCATGTTGTACACAGACGTGCAGTCAGTAATCTGTACACGGACACTACACACCACATACGCACACGATCGACGGTTGGCGTTGACGCTTACGCTGCCGTTGGGGAAAACGGTGCGACCCGGACGGCTGGCGAACTGTCACCCCCCGTGTCCGTCACCCACACACCTGCCTTCCCCTTTCTGCCCTTTTCCCACTCCGTACAACACTGCTTGACGGCGCACAAGCGTTTCTCGACCTTTTTGTGAATTTACCACTTGGTGGATGATACGCGAGGTGCTACACGCCTGCCGCACAAAGCCAGTGGTCCTCCTCGCAAAGCATGGCACGGTCGACAGCTTCAGCGACAACTGTGTACATCCTGCCCTCTTGTACTCCCACCGTTCCCCACACCGTCGCCAACGCCCTTGAGAATTTTCAAGGGTCACGGCAGTTCGCAGGCAGCCAAGAGCACGGGGTTGTTCAGTAATCCTCGCTCTTCGGCGTTGACACACCCCAATCAGCAAGCGGCAGCGCCGTGCCCCCTTTTCAACGTGACGGTCCGTGGCAGACTGTATACAAGGCCAGTCTGGCCTACAAATTGCCCCCCTGGTGCTCCCTTCCCATCTCCTCCGCTTCGCTCACAAAACAGACAAAGAATATCTCGGACCGACCCCGGCAACGAATACAGCAGCGTCGGCAATTCAAACCCCGTCGATGGTCTCCCTGAGCAACACACGACACTGCAGAAGGGCATCGGAGCCTGTAGTCAGCCAGCCAGCCACCGTCCTGTTGGGGCCGTTTCGATCACACCAGCTCCAATGTTGCCGACGATCCTGACCACTTGTGGAGGCGGCTCGGAGATCGCAGCATCAATAATGGTCAAAGGAAGAGAGAGGCATAGAAAGCACAGATGGTTTGCATTTCGTCACATCGCACTGGCGAGTCGCGAGTACATGTTCTCACCATCCGTTTGATCACGGCGTCGTCTCTCAATACTTTGCTCTCCAACCAGCTTACTCGTCAAAGTTCGTCGCATCCTTGACCTTGCCCACGACGTTGTATCGCTTCGAGAAGAAGGTCACCCAGTCATTCAGCGTCGACTTCTCCTTGTCGCCCAGGTGCTTCCACTCAGAGGTCACGTCCTCCTCCTTAGTCGAAGTCTTGGCGAGGGCCCCGGAAGCGTCCTTCCCAGCGAACACTGCGGCATGGTGGCGTTAGATTTAGTAACCGCTGATTGTACACAGACGTGCCGAGCATTCGGTCCCCTCGCAGCCGAACCCGATCCAAGACTTCGAGCCGTCACACCCGCACTGAATATCTGACTGGCTACCGTACGGTGGGGACGGTGGCGGGCAAAACACGTAGATGGCTTGAGAAGGGTATAAGAGGGTTTAGGATCACCCACCGTGGTAAGAGCCGCCTGGCTGGTACGCCTTGTTTCCAGTGACGTCGTATACAATACCCTGGAGGCCACCGTCAGTACTCTGGGCACCGGGGTCTGGACTTGCCGCTTGAATGCACCTTGATTGCGACATAGCATTTTCCGCCATCAAGTCCTGGGGGCCAGTCAGCGTCATTATTCAGCCGAAGAGCTGTCCTGAGTGAGGAGACTAATTGTGACTGCTGCGAACTGCAACTAGGGAACCAGCCTGACGCAGAGAAACACCGCGGCCATTAAGTTTACACTATATCGTACAGGGGATGGGGGTTTGAGCAAATGATAAGGAGCGAATGAGATGAGCCTTTAACTGAAAAGTTGACAATCTGCGGATAAATAACGAAGAAATGGCGCGCACCTGTAGCCTGTGCCAGTTCCTCGAGAGAGATAGGGTCATCCTTTGGCGGCGCCAGCTGGACGGGCTCCTTGGGCTCAAACTTGCCAGTCATGGTGACGGTGGGTTGTGTTTGGTGAACTGAGTGAGGGGCAATCAACACAAGGGTTTCTGCGAGCTGTTGAGCTGCTACGCGACGAACCTAAGCACGATTTTTGGTCCGGAGTTTCCTCGAGCAGATGGGGTGAAAGGTCCAGAGCACGAAGCAACGTTGTCAATCAAAGAAGCTCTTTTGTTCAGGCGAAATCGGAAAGAATGGATCCTGTCTCGCGCAATCGCCTGAAACCTCGGGATTGGGGATGACTTGCAGCTAGTCTTGGCGTTTCGTGCCTGAGGCATGAAAACGTCATATGTGGGCCAATCAGCTCAGAAAGCTTCCAAAGCTTTTTATCCAAGCTTCCAAACGCGTACTCAAGCAAGATCTCAAGTCCATCGAAATCCTCTCCCTCGGCCATTTCCATCACCCACCGACCCCAATTGAACCCGCCGAAGCTACTTGCCACACGGCAGGGCCTGGAACACCATCATGGCCGCCGCTACATCGGCACTTCGCCTCCCGGTAGGGCCTCTCCGACAGTTCCAACTTCATCAACAGATCCTGCGAAATCCGCCGTCGGCAATTGCATTACAACTCGCCTTGCGCCACCACAAAATTAGCTCTCACGTCGCTATCTCCGTACGTGACCAATGTCTCGAACAGCGCCGCTTTCAGTCTACAACGGGGAAGCCTGGCAACCGAAACCCGAAGCGCCCAGGCGACAAAGGCTCCGAGCCACCACCACCACCACCCGAGTCCATCACGCGGGTACTGATGAGGGCGTTGTATGCAAGTTTCAGGAGCCTAGGGGCGCCGTTTCGAATAGAGACGATGCGGAAGCTCTACCGGCAAAACCCCATGGAGCTGGTCATTGCCCTCGGAATGTAGGTTTAGTGCCAAGCAACGAGCTACGGTATCAGAATGCTAACTGTCGATGACCCAGCCTGGCATGTCTCACCGCGATTGCGTGTTTCATTACATACCTTTATTTCGCATACTTTTACGCGGAGCAGTTCACGCGATACCCCGATCCGGTTGCGAGGGCGCTGCGGAGGGCAATCTACTACAGCACGTATGCCCCTGACCCTGAGCGAGCCCTCAAGTACTACAAGCAAGCCCTAGATCTGTGTGACGAGTTGAAGCTGGACTTTTTCTCTGATGATGTCATGGGCATCAAGATCCAACTAGCGCAGTGGCTGGAGAAAATCCACAACCGCGAGAATGCGGCCAAGGTTCTTGAGGTGCTTCTAGCGGATTGCAAGCGCTGGGTAGAGGTCATGGAAAAGACCGTTCAAGACAAGACATCGGAGAAAATTCCCCTGACCCCTCGGAGGCTGGAGACAGGCGAGCCCTTGCCAGCGGGAGAAGAACCGAATGTGGCCGAGGGACTTTGGGCAAAGCGAACAAGGATTCTAGCGAAGTCTGTGGCTATCAGCGTCAAGCTTGCTGATCTATATTCGGATGAACATGTGTTGCAGAACGATCTTGCTCATCAGCATCTTATCTGGGCCGTCGACACTGTGGTCAAGGAATCGCAGAGGCGCACGACGGAAGGGGTGAAGGATGGTGAAGGACAGTGGATGAGTGCCGAGGAAATCGGCGGAACGTTTGAATGTGAGTCGGATCCCGATCGTCGTGCCCGCATCCCCGTGACTATGTTGCTGACTTGATCCTGCAGCGCTTGGCCACAGCTACGAGTCCAAGTCACAATTTCATCTCGCCCTTCCTCTGTTTTTCCAGGCCCTCAGGCTTAGCAACAACCAGTGCCACAGCGCAGTGTTGAGTAAGTTGAGAAACCATGATGTGTTGCTCGCCGAAGAAGCCGGGTAGCTGAACTGCCCGTTTGGCGACGTCGACAACCCGAGAAACTGTGTTTATCCATGATGCTGACCCCGGACACATCACAGTGAACAACATTGCGACATGCTTTGCCCAGCATCCGGTTATGGAAGCTGGCGAGTCTCCAGTGGATGCCATGTTGGAACCGCTGGATCCGCAGGTTTCGGCGACGCCGGAGGTGCGGAGAGTCTCTTACCTGGCAGCTGCCTATCGCTGGGCTGCGAATGCTAACCAGCACGCCACCGAGCCGCAAGGCGACCAGCGAACCAGCGAATGTGACGAGGCGTGCGCCGTCTCTCTCTGCAACCTCGCCGATATTGCCAACTTGTCCGGCAACCCGGCGGAGGCTCGCCAGAGGTATCAGCAAGCTATATCGCTCAGCAAGAGAATCAAGTTTACCCCCGGTATTGCCCAAGCAGAAGCCGGCTTGCAGGCATTACCGAAACCAATTTCCTGATCGCACGGCGCACGGCGCTCATCCCCCGCTCGCCCAGATCTCGAAATACCGGCACGCCAATCGCGCTCGGCGGACTGGCAGCTACATCCGGTGGCAGTTGAGAAGATATCCCGCGGAGGCTCGGGCATATGCCATTGTGAGCAGCTAGGGAGAAACGTGGTTCTCAAAGCAAGCGAGACGCTTGTGACATGATTTGGCTCCGCGGGTCGGGAGGAAATGGCATCCCACTTCAATCGGAGGGCAGTGAATATTGACGATGTGATTCGTCATGTACTCGGCGGACACATCGCTCAGGCTCGGTCTGCGGGTAGCTTATCATTTGTCGGATGGGAATTCTTACGGGACAAATAGAAAACCCATTCGACAAAGTTGGTGGCGGCCCTGAGGACGGGAAGGGCACCACTGTCAGGAGGGAGGGCATGACGACATGATCAGGCCACTTGCGCAGACGCTTGGTCGCCGAATGGGTGCTGGGGACGCAAGGGGGGCTCAAATAATTGTTAGCCACACCGCTCCCCCTCCGCTCTTTGCCCACAGATCTCACTCGTCACGCACGTGTCCTGGGGTCTGCCGTCGGTGCAATGCAAGTGAAGGACAGCCGCGGCCAATGTGGGCTCCCGCTCCGGGATTGGATTGGAAGACACCTCAGGGGTCCTCTCCGAGATGGAATGTGGGAAGGCAATTCGTCGCTGTTGGCGAGCTCAGGCTTCCATTGGCCGTTTGAGATTAGTGAACCGATCGAAACGGAACATGTGGGGCTACGGTCACCGTTTTGCACCCCAGTCCCCGTCTTCCCGTTCCATCCCGGATTGCGCTCGGGAATCGGCTTTGGCGCCGTGGCAAGACCGCCAAACTGAATTGCGGGACAGGGGAGCGGCATCACACAATCAGACGAGGGCTACGTCATAGTCCAGGTACGGTCCGCTCGGGATGATCGGATAGAAGCAGCGTGATTGTTCCCCCTCGAAGCAAATGAAACATTTCATCTGTGGCAATCTCGAAATCGCTACGCGTAAGATTGTGTACAAGTAAATGACTGTTGGTGGCTACGACCCGAGTCCAGGGCTCGGGAATGGGAACGAGGCCCGGTGGAGAAACGATCGTCCCAGCCTCACGCCCCCACACGTGCCCAGCAAGACCCTGACGATCCGCTAAGGCCAAGCCGCGCCAAGCCGCCAAGAATTGCGTTCACTCGAGCTCGTTCTCCACAGGGCGTGTTCGAGACAGCACCCCCGCCTACTCCACCTCCACCACATTATCGGCCGGCGAATTGGGGTCGCTAGTGAGGGGCTCGTGGGAGTGTTCGCCAGCGTCTCCCCTCTTCCAGATATGGCTAAGTGCTGGTAGAGAGATGCACGTAAGAGGGACAACCTCTGTACGCTGCACTAGCGGGTTCGAAGTGCGTGACGCTACGTAGATCCTCATCGTATTTGGTAGTGCACACTATAATTGGGGTAAATATCGATTTTCAGCCCCAGGCAGCCCCAGGCATCGTGGAACACTTTGTTCTCTTTTGCTCGCTTTCCAAGGTGGTGAGAGAGGTAGCAAAGCCTGCCTGCTAGCAAAGGTGGGCCAAATACGTGTGACTCGGGACCTGAACTGGACAGTTTTGCCGTATTTGGAAAGGAGAAGGGGGATGGGTAAAGTTCGATTGGGCAAAATGACCGAGATGGTGTAGCGCCGATCTTGCCTCGTGGCAGCGGGCAATGCTCAGAATGAGGGAGGCTGCCGTGCGCCTGTATCACATCAGTAGAAAGAAGCTCGAAAGTTGGGGTGAGATAAGGGCAAGCAGCGATGCCAAGCGATGTCCGAGGGCTAAGCGAGGAGGGCTGAATGGGTGTGCCAAGTGCCAACTGGACGCGGGAGACCTGGTCTCTCGGTGTCGACTGCCTTAGCGTGTGGCCAGATGCAAGTGCCGCGACGGGGAACGAGATAAGAGAGGCCGATAGGAGTAAAGAAGATCGCGGGTGTGGCTGCGCAACTCGTGGCACATCGACAGTGCCGGTGCGTATGAGAGGAACCATGGTGTGGCTATGAGAGACGCACCGTACTCTAGTACATCACTAGTGGGTTAGGTAGGCTTATGAGTGTCTCGCCTGACGCTTTGTGTATCGCGTACTTGCTACGTGGATGGCCATCCACAGCGAGGCAGCGATGCTGATGCCGGCAGCAGCCTACATCCCTTCCAGCAGGGAACTTCATGACGGAAAGCTCCATGCTGAACGGCCCCTCGCTAGCACTGCGAGTGCTCGCGACCCCATTTCGTGGCCGGGGAAGATGCTGAAAATGTCAGCTCGTAAATGTCAGCAGAGAGTAGCAATATCGTGAGGCCCACCGCGAGTGCCACGGCGGAGTATGTGGGTTGTTGTTGTTGAGCTCGTGTCGAAGTAGCATAGTTACTATCTGGAATTAACTCCGCGAGCAGCGCTGCTTGCATAATGGCGGAGAGAGCGGGATTGGATTGCCGAATCAGTCTTGAGCCTGGAAGGCAAATTAAATCTCTTCTGGTCCATTTACCAGTCAGGGAACTGTCCTCCGGAGCTTGCTCCTACAGGACGTAATTGGATGCAACCCATTGTATCTGTAGAGTATCTGCGTGCTAAGTCACGCACCTATTGCGCAGTCCTGCGACCGCAGATGGCTGTTAACTACTGGGTGGGTTCGGGCGGATTTTCGGCGTCGACGTTGTGTAACGTGAGGCATAGCACCTATGGGAGAGCGGGAGGGGCAGAAGTGGCGTGCTTAGCGTGAGCCGCTTGAATGCTTGTTGAGCTTTCCATCCATGGCGTGCTGCGAAGCGACGGCGTCTAGACTCCACGGTCTACTTGGGATTGTAGCAGCCCCACTCCACTCTCTACCCAGCCCTAGTCGCCCCTCTTCCACCCCTGCCTCCGCCGCCCTCCGCGGAGCTCATCGCCGCGGTGCCATACATGGTTGCGCCGGTTCCACGTCGATTTTCAGTTCATTCCACTACTGTGCGGTAATAGCGCTCAGATCCTTCGGTAATAGTAACCGCGAGCTGTTGATATTTCCGAGACTTGACAGAAGCCTGCTAGGGCAGGACCGGCGGACAGGAGCCGTTCCGTTTTAGGCCAGTTCGTGATTTTTGGGGGCGTGCTTCTAACCTTTACAGGGCTCGTCTCTCCGGACGACAGGTGGAGGAGCAGAAACGGAGCGCGCTCTCCGTCCCGACCTCATCAGGAGGAGACAATACTCAGGCGGGCCTATCGGATGACGTCGAGGATGATTCATCGTGTTTCCGCATTGCTTCTAGAATCCTTATCGCATTGTTGGGCAGAGCCAGGCGAAGAGGAGGGGAATTCAAGGCGAAATGTCGAAAGTAAGCGGAACACCCGCCAAACATGGGGTACCAGCAGCCCTTCCTATTGGCCCTCCGAGCCAAAAGTCGGAGTCTTGGCAGGCACTTAAGCTTAAATCACTGGGTCTGTTGTGTCCCCTCCAAGCCTTGGCGTTCGAGGTCCGTCCGCTAAATGCGATGCCCACATCCGATCTCGCGGCAGGATATCCGCCCTACCTTCACCGCCTGCCCTATCTGACCCTGGCTTTCTGCCAACCGCCCGAAAACGGTGCTGGGCGCGGTCTCAATGGAGCGTCGGTGTCGCAGGCTAGAGCATCCCCGGACTGCAGCCTCGCGACATCAGCGACCGCGGCAGCTGCTCATACCGACCGAAGTTGTTACGGAAGCCTCAGCGGGCCGTGCTATCATCCGATGTGCCCAGCTCCCGTTGTCGTTCGTGATGTGCTGTGCTGAGCCGGCGCCCCGTTTCGAACGACAGGGATACCCACCATGATGCCACCACCACCAGATCGGAGCCGTCCTCCAGCCAGCACCAGGGTCCCACGCCAACTCCCGACGCCTTGTCCATTGCGGTGGATTCGAATTTTAGCTGGCCTTAGTAACTGTCAACCCCCCGACTGGTGAGAGCAAAAGAGCTGGAGACGGCGGCCGACGGCGCCAAGCTGGCAGCCTCTTGGGAGTGCAGTGTAAACACGTTGCCTGGCGGGGCTAAGTCGGAGGGTGCACAAGGTGCAGGCTCGGTTAAAATTGGTATCAGGGAAGCCTTGCGGGGCCTTCTAGAAGTCCATCTCATGCAGATCGAGTTTGAGGCTGCCTTCGCCGCCAGATTGGGTCGCTGCAGTTACCGTATGGTGCTATACGCCACCGGATCTAACTCCAGGGCTTGGCAATGGCTTCACCTCACCGATATCGAGTCGCCAACGTATGCTTGGACGTGTATCCGTCTGTTTGTCTGCTAAGAATGAGAGCTTCGCGGAACTGGTCGCCGGCAGGAATATGTGGCCAGACTGAGCCGTCGGGATGTAGGTAAGGACAGCTGGTCTTGCGGGAGGTGTCGGCACCCAGCGCGCACATTCGTTCTTTGGGGGCGGAATAATGGGAGCGAGCTGAGGTCAAGAGGCTCTGCATGATAATTCAGACAGGAGAAAGGTAACTAACTCAACGCGCAAGCCACATTGGGAAGGTAACGGAACACTCGCAGCATCGGCTGCCTGTCGGAGGCACCGTCAGAGAGTATCAGCCTCAGCGTTCCGCGACGTGAAGGGGGAAACCCCCAAGCTACTTCGTTGCTTCTGTTCGTTGCCTTCTGTCCATTTTCCCCGCGGGACCGTATTGCACCGCCTGACTAAGGTGAGAAAGCTGCGTGCAGGATCGATCGCACGGGTAGTGCGCATGGATGGGAGGCATGGAACTGATGGAAGCCAATTTCGACCCGTCCAACCCTCGCGGATGAGGGGTCAACAAACGTTGGGTCGGCTAGGTAGGTGGGGAGGCAGAGGATGCGGCTCCGACGGTAAGTTGGTCGACTAGGCCGTCTGCTACGTCGATAGGGCCATGGTGACGGGAGGTGTCAGGATTTGGCTTTGGTTCATCCCATCCGGGCATTCCTGGGCGGGTGTTGGAGGGCTCGTTCCAGCTCTCTCGCTTGGGGCCAAAATTTGGGTAGCTCTTTCGACCTTTTGGGTGTCCGTCAGGGGCCAACTACTGCAGGGACAGGCCAGGCAGCACCATTTTCTGCCACTTGCGCTCCAGCCTCCGCCTGGTATTCAACGGCTTTGGCTTTGTGGAGAGAAGCATCGCTTACCTCACAGGGGCCCTAGTAAGGTAAGGAGTTAGTTCTTACTCCAACAAGGGCTCGCCATGAGGGAAAGAGCGACACCCATTTATCCCCTGCAAAGCCGCTGCAACTATCCGACTGGGCAACGCGTCCATTCAATGCTTTCCAGGTTCTGTGTCGATGTTGACCCAAAGCCATCTGCCGGAATGCACTCATGTGTTCACCTGACTACGATCCCCAATGCATCACCCCGGAAAGCCCAAGACGTCGGATGTCCAACAAGATACCAAGATGCAGCAGCCATGCGAGGGTGCAGCAGTTCCACGCCTTGCTTACAGGGAGCCTCTCGACTGGGGGCGGGGTAGGCCAATCCAGCTTCGCAGAGATAATCTTAATCGGGGCACGTGGGCCGCACGCTTCCTGGACTGAGTGTCTGGCAACCCGTCGTTGTTGGCGGATGCGTGGCTTGCCCCGCGAGTGCCCGTCCACAGCACATTCGCGGCACGCCTGCGCGTGTGTGTGCTGTCCGCCAGCGCCTGTTCGTCGACGAGGCGCAACGAGCTGGCTCTTGGCACTGCCTGGCCACCACCACAAGGCCGTACAGGTGGTCTCTCTCCGCCCAAAACGGACACAAAAGCCGGCAAAACCGCAAGAAACAAAAATGAAAGATGGAATCACCGCATAGGGGCTTCTGCGAGGGGCCAGATGGACGAATGAGGCCGCCCCTATCGGCGCTGCCTGAGCGGCGAGACGGTCTGTGACAGCAGCCGCCAGAGACGGAAACCGCGTGCCGGCTCATTTTGCGGCCGCCGAGACCTATCCTCCCGCAACGAGTGCCGCCTGGGGTCCGAAACGGGGTTGTGTGTACGCCAAAACGGCCCCCGAAGCTCAACCTTTGCCGGATGAGGTGCAGGACGAGATTCGAACACCACCGGTTCCCCCTCACGATTTGCTGTGGTCGTTGGCTCTCGGTGACCCAGAACAAATAAACCGTCGCGTACTTTCGCCTATTGTGTCCCGGTCGAGGCAAACCAGCCGGCGATAAAGGCCGTCCCGGACAGCCAGCAGCCAACGCCATCCAGGCGTTCATGCTGCCAAGAGAAAGAGAGATATGACTCGACCGCCCTTTGGGCGACCTTCGAGACCACTCGGAGTTTAACCAGTCCAGCAGGTCATTGCACTGTTGAACGCTTCTGTAAACTTCGGAAGATGCCAAGACCAGAGGTTGGCTCATGGAGATTCCCTGCCGCGCGGTATCCACTGTCGAAACACTGTTCGCCGGAACGCTGGCTAGGTGACTCAGCTCAGGCCATCGGATGCGTGAACAGAGGCTAGGAATCGTGAGCCTACACTACCTATAATCAGCGGAAGATGTGGACGATATTTGTGAGCGTCTTGGCTTCAGCCAATTGCAATTGCTGACGAAGGTTTCTGCCGTCCACTTGGTCGTGCCCAACATTGCTCCCTCCAAAACGGCCAGACGCCCCGCCAATGGTGTCCGTTTCGGCCTTCGCCCTTTGGTTTCATAGATGCTACCAGACCTCAAAAACCTCGCCTTGTAGGGCTTTAGTTTCGGCAGCGCCGTGGCTGGTCCATGCCGTTCTAATTCAGGTTTCCACGGTCGGCATTAAGCCCCTCCGTTTTGCGCAAGACTCGGCGTTTATGATGGACGTCACCCGGCCCGAGGACGGCAACATACCGAAACGCGTGGAATGATTTCGGCGCACGGATTGCGATCTGATCCTCGCCGGAACGGCGGAAGGTCGTCGGAAGCAATCTGAATAGCACGCCTTATCGTGCCTGTTGGCACGGCTACTATTCGGGATGGGACGCTCTCGGGAACGGGGAGGGTTGTGTGGTTGCGCACGGATGGTTGGCAAACGGATGCAGAAGGAGTACTTCGTAGATCTGGGCATCCCGGTCCCTGCCCGAGAATGCACCGGCTGTAAGCTGGAGGTGCTCTGCGTTTGCCTGAGGGCAGGGGTTGGCCAGCCGCGCGATTGACCTCACTGATGACACCTGCAGTCAAGGGCTCCCGGGATGTGACGGAAGTGGGAGAGCATGGAACGTCTCGGCACTCCGTCCGCACCACCGTTATGGCGGCAAGGGGCCACACACCCCATCGCGAGAGCCACACCATGCGGGTAGTTGTCTATGTACTTTCTGCGATCCGATGGTATGTATTTTTGGTGTTGGGGCTTGCTAGGTATCACCCCTGGCCACGTCCCATCAAGTCAACGACATGGTCGAGCTCCGGTGTCGAAGGATATAACACCACGCAGCCCATCTCCAGATCCAACTTAGTCTTTCACATCTTCACTTCACATCATCCCAAGAGCCAACATTCAGCACTCGCAAGGCCTCAAGACTCACACCCTTTCTACATCACTTGCTCAACTTGCAAGAGACAACAAACCAATGCCTCGCTCAACACCCAAGAGTACTTCAGCCTTCAACAGCAACATGGACGAGTTCAGCAGCTACGACGTCCCTTCTCCCTCCAATTCGTTATACTACATGTACGGAGGAGATGCGGATCAGTATGTGGAATCACATACTTCGGAGTCGCAGAGCCCAAGCAGTTCACTAGTAAGCTTCCTCCAACCAGCCGACAGTTCGGGGCAGACAAGACGCCAGGGGTAGCCGGCTGACGATGAAAACCGTAGTATGATATGGCAACCGGCGCAGATTACAGCGGCATCTCTCACGTGTACCCGAGCCCCGAGCCCGGTGATGATGAGTCGCAACCGTCCGCGCAGCAAAAGCCCGCGGCGAAGAGGAAGCGGGAAAACCGCTACAAGAATGCCCCTCCTTCCGTTTTGTCGGTATGTCCCACCCCAACTCGCAGCAAGGCGTCCCGCGCTTCCCGCAAACAGAGCACTAATCGAGGAGTGATCTGCACAGCGACGCCGGGCACAAAACCGCGCATCTCAGAGAGCATACCGCGAGCGCAAGGACCAGAGGATAAAGGACCTCGAGCAAATGCTCAGCGACGCCAAGCAGCGAAACGACGTCCTCGGCCAGGCCTACGCAGCACTGCAAGCCGAGTACATCACCCTCAAAACCACCCAGTACAAGGACCAAGGCTACCACGCAGACCTGTCTTACAACCCGACCGTAGGCATGCCAGCCACCAGCGAAGACCTAAATCTGGACATGTATGTCTACTCCGACATGCAGACTGGCTACACCCTATGAGCGACACAAGCAACGGGAATCATGTAATAAATTGGATTTTCGATACCCAGTTTTGCTGTTTATTAATTCCCATCTCCGGTGCGCTTAATGAGGACGGTTCTAAAAAGCGAGCCCGGTGCCATGGTTTTTTCTGCCCTCCCTCCAGCCACGGATTCGGCCCCGTCTCATCAACTCGGTCGCCTCCAGTTGGGAATGCGATGGCGGCAGCAGCGGACACACGACAAAACAACAAACGCCAAGCCCCGAAAGGCAATTTTTGGATTCTGCCGTCCTCATAGCGCTCCGCCCGTTGGAGAAAACGGCTAGCGGGCGCTAGGACACAGAGGCCGTCAGAATGTGAGCATGGGGCTACCCCCGAAAGAGGGGTCCTGATGTGGTGATCCCTAGCTCGCCATGAGAGACGTTGTCGGCATCGCCTGTGCTCGTACGAAAGAAGGGTGGGCCGAGATTGGACCACACGGAGCGGGGGGAGGGGCATGGCGTCCCCTCGCGTGCGGGTTGCATCCGAAGCTTGCCGCGTTCTGGAAGAGGGGTGGTGGGCTTTTTTGTTCTCTTGCAGGTTTTGGCGTTTGGTGCATATCTTGCCTGTCTTTTTTTGGCCTTGCCACCTGCTACCTTCCACTTGATTAGGAATGCGAGGGGTGGCGCCCTTCATTGTTTTTTCTTCTCTTCCAATAGTGTCCTTCTTGGAATTGGATGGCTATTTTTTTCTCTCTTGGAGTTTACGCCTGGTGGGCGGAAGGATGCCCGGGCTGGCGGCGTATTCGCTTATTGCAACGTAGAATACACGGTACATATCATTGATACGAGCGAGCGGCGGTATCTTAGCTTATACTACGCACATAATTTAGTGCTTTTTGATCATTCCTCTGGCTCTCGCAATGGGGGGATCTGCCTTGATTTTGCCTACGCCTCCCTCTTCTCTGGTTGGTCAGGGCCTTCTGAGCTGAGGGATTGGGCAATGCCTGCCTGTACGCGGAGCGGACAGGAGCGGACAGGTGTAAGTCACGGGCGAGGTACGAGGTACGATGTATGTGCCAGTGAGATGATGAGCTGGCATCGCAGCCAGCCAGCGTCTCCCTCCATACCTTTCCATGCCCGCGTGCTTACACACCAGAGGGTTTGGGTTCCTGGGCCGGATATCCACCAATACCATGATGTCAGGTAGTCACTGATATATACCGAGCAAAACGAAGTGCGTGTGATCGTTGGGTTCACCGACTAGCTGCGGCCCGAATCTTGGTTTCCTCCCGCCTTACCACAGCAGAGTAAGACTCCGCGGACAGTTTCCCACGTTGCCGTATCGTGGCATGGCTAGCGCTTTGCGGTGCCACGAACTGGTGCGTGTGGCAGTGCTACTGTCGTTTGGTGGAGGGGAGAAGCGTGTATTGGATACTTATATATGCCTGCTCGTGGGCATGATCTTCTCACTCCTACCCAGTATGCAGTACGTACACATTGGGAGGCTGCGCTAATCCTGTATCGGTATGCATGTATGTTCTATGAATAAGGGCCACCCACCTCCAATCCATGTGCGTGAGTGTCTGAGCGTCTCCAGGCGAGGATTCTGGTTCTCCAACGTGCTAAAAGCTACTAGGCAGATACCACGAGAAAGAATTTATTGGATTACTGGGGGTACTGACTCTCAGCTGGTGGAGAGTTTCCGCAGCATCTTGTGTGCGGAGAGATGTGGTAGTAAACCGGACATGAGGCGCAGTGGGCAAGGGCGGAAAGGGTCTTCGGATAAGGGGGTTATGGGATACTACCCGCTCCAAGGATGTTGACTTGTTGCACGCAAGGCAGCGGGAATCTAGTCCATAGCCCTGGTATTGGGTGGCTGCGGCTGCAATGTGGAAACCCTAGTGGTGCTGCCGGAAAAGTTGTTGGGTCGGTATATTTTGGTTGTATGGAATCTGTAGAGAGCTCGTTTGGGACGACCCGGTCGTAAAGGTATTGCAGCCTAGCTGGTATCTAGAATGATTGGGTGCTGGTTTAAGCTTGTTTGGCTGGTATGGGAGGTGTCAGCTGGCTGCTGTCCCATCTAACACGCACCTAGGTGGCGAGACTCGGCCTTGTTTGAGTAGAACAGGGTTGTATGGGGTATAAAGGGGCGCCAGTCGCTAGGTGACCCGGAACGGGTAGTCTGGACGACGACTTTGGCCGCGTAGACGCCGATCTACTCCAACCATAGTTTCGAGAACCAACGGATGGGCACACGATAGGGCTGGGTTGCGAGCACAAGCGCCGTGAGCCGCAGACAGCCAGAACCGATCCTACCCTGTCGGGTTTCCTTCGTCAACGAAACCTTATCCAAGAGGACCAATGCTTGTGACTCTGTTGCTGGAGAAGCTGACGGGCTATACTTGAGAGCTAAATCGTGTGGAGAGCGAGGACCCACCCTCCTCGGAACAATGGCGAGGCACTCCGCGGGCGATTTTCTCCCGGAAACCCAGACCAAGGCGGGAGGTTGTCTCGCATGCTTGCATGCTGACTCGGCGGTGAAGACTTCATTAGACTCTTGATATTGGGGTTATCCCGATAGGAGCTGGAGCAGAGAAGATGTCTCTTGGACCAATCGGTAAACGCCCAAGACGTTGAACTCTCGATGGACGGTTGCTGGGAAGAGAATACAGGGAATACAGGGAATACATGGAATCCATGGAATACCGGGAATACGTAGACTAACCGATCGGTTAGTATCCAGTCTTCGACCCATGCCATATCTACCGTAGGCTGCTATATCTAAGTCCGTTAGATGCTTTGCGTGTGTCGCCCTAGATGCAGCAGCGGAAGGGGACCGCGACCGCAGCTGCACATACTTCTCCACCTGAGGTAGATAGGAAGAGCTTGCATCGACTCTGGGGACACAGGTCTCCTGGAGACGAGACGCTGATGTCTTACAGTCGGCGGGTTATTTTCTCAGTCAATAGTGCATATTCTGACGGCGCCGGCGCAATGGGGAGAAACAGCGAAGACGGGATGAGCGTGTTTCCGCGCCAGACCCGTGCAGACGGGAGCTAGCTAAACGGTGGGTTGGGGGCCAAACGACGCATGGAACTTCACCCCTTGGGTGTTTTCGTCCTATTTTCGATGGGGGCGGAGTTTCGTCTGAAGTGAAGGTTGAACATGATCCCAAGACAGTGATCGACCAGGGTGTGTTGGGAAATGCCGACGCCCAGAGCTCCTTCCTCTTCTATGTGCCGTTTTCACATCAGGAAGTCGCACAGCTTTAGTCGCACACCTCTCTGCTCGCGCAGGCCTGCCACACCCGAGGCACACTCCAGCTTCCCCACAAGTTAGGGCTTCACTGCAGCCGTTTATTGACAGCCCTACAATGCTGACGACAACTCATCTCCCCTGCAACCACAACGTCAATACCACCCTATTCGAGAGAGGAGTCAACAACACCGCGCTTACCTAGCCTCCTACTGGTCGGGATATGATACTCTATACGGCCTACAGAGCCTCAACCCTCAAGCAAGAGACCTCCCTTCCCTCAAGTCCTTCTGTGGGGAGTTATCACATAGCTCCAGACCCTCCCTCATCCAGGCCTCCCACTTGACGAGCAGAGTCCTAACCACCACAGAGTCTGGAAATCCGCCCTAATGCATATATTCGGCCCCCACGTTGCTGGCAAGCGCGCACGCACACACCCAACGCAGCCCTGACCGCCAGACCACCTCACGGGGTGATCAGCTACTTGACCCCCTGGCGTCGAGCTCGAGTTGGGGTCTTACTCATCCTCTCCAACATGTCGCGTGCCGTGCTGCCTCTCAACAAGAAACGCATTCTCAACGTTGAAGTTTTGACGCCTGAGGCCTAGATTGCGTTCCATTGCCTGCCCGCAGCTGCGTCCGTCGGCTTCTTGGCACATGGCTCTCGATGACTACTTTGAGTCCCTTCCTTCTGCTCACTATTGGCCCCGATGCCGGCGCCGGATGACCCTAAGCGACTACCGGATCCGGACCTCTTCCAAAGCCTGCACGATTTGTGTGAAGATTCGGCATTCGGCGCACCGCAGTTCCAGTTGCGGTTCAAGTTGTGGGCCTGGTAGCAACAACGCTTACTTGAATACACTCTAACTATAACCTTAACACCAGCAGCTATGGAGACCTTGGGTGAACATATTGTGTTCTACGGTTATTTGGTGGTCCCCCACTATCTACAGTGCACCCGAACTCTGACGGACTGCGGCCGCAGCGGAGAAAAACCATGGAGCCCCAGAATAGACCGTCGTGAAATTTGAGAGGCACGGCCCTGAAATGGAGGAGACGCCTAGATGCGCATGTGCTACCTTGGTTCCGCTCTCTACCATGAGGCAGAGATGAGATGCGTCTAGGCCAGTCTGTATCAGGAAGCCACGCCGATAGGGGTGAGGGAGTGTACGCAACTCCCAGACACCGCTGATCCAGACCTGTCCATGCCACCAGCCGCAATGTCGGACCACTCCTTCGGGCGGAAAGAGACTCGGTGATCTAAGGGAGGCGGAGAGCGGCCCGCGTTGTTTGCGTATGGCCCCGCTTATCCGTTTTCGGCTCGGTATAGGTGTTTGACGGCGGCTTGCGAAGCCTCGATTCCTCCTTGGGTCGTTGGCGTGAGGGATATGTCGCCACCGTATATTATTCGGTCCGTCACACAAGCCTCGTTGGACGATCCTGCAGCTCTTGGCCATGTACTGCATCACCAAGGTACCCCGACGAGGAAGGGAGAACGAAGGATGTGAAGGGGGAAGGGAGAAGGGGGAAGGGGGGATAAGGAGATAGGGAAATAGGGGTGGGGCGGCTCGAGGTAGAAACGGTGGCGAGGAGCAGTAAGTCGACGACGAAAGGGCGTGTCTGTATCAGTTCAAACAAGACAAGGCGGACATGAGTAGCTTCTCTCGAAGGGGCATAGGTCACAGCGAGGCGAACGGGTGAGGTGACCCCGAGCTGGCTAGCTCCCGTCGGTCAAGGTTGCGTCGACAACGACGAGGTTGATCAAGGTCATATCAAGATCGCCGGGATCCCTCGAGGATAGATGCCGTTTTGAGGAAGAATGGCCCTGGTGAGTACCGTCACCATAGCGGCGCTGAATCAGCCCCTGACCTTAGCAGCCCGTCCACCTCCCCCTTTCTGCTTGGCGGCTCACCCCCATGCACCTGATCTCCCGTGGCGGCCAGTCCAAGTTTTCACGGGGGTGCCTAGAAGCCCCAACTCGTCTACACTTTGGTTTCCCAGTCTCGACTAGTGTCAGAGCTGCCTGATGTTGGCGAGATGCGATCAAGGACCGGGCCTGGACGAGTCACAGGCCTAGGCCGTGGACGGAGGTTGCTAGCCGGAACTGTGAGAGGGGCCACGTCGAAGGAGGTAGGTTGCGAGAGGATGTTTGATGCGAGGCCTTTCGGTGGGTTTGCGAGAACTCCCCTCCCCTCTTCCCATACCACCGCAGCCCCGAGGGAAGTCGGCTTGTCGAACGGACGGATGTTGAAGCTAGCATTCTGGCAACCGGCGATGATCACTGATAAATGTGGCCAGAGAACGCCTCGATGGTGGCGAGTGCATCCTTTTGTAAGTTCCCCGCCAAAACCTTCTCGGGGACTTTTCCGTGGAGCGGAAACCCGACGATGGGCGCTGAATCAGCTCTCGCTCTCCATCCCCACACGGATAGTTCCATCCCGCCGATGCACGCCCGGCGCCCTGGGCCTCCGAGTGGTGAGGATACGCAAAACCTCATGCGGCGTCCCAGGCTAACGTCAGGTAGTCCTCTCTAACAGGGCGAACTGCTCATCGATGAAGTCGGCGACACTGCTTGGCGCACTGCGGTATGTGGGGATCCACTGTGAGGCCGTCGTTGTTTGGTGATGGCAGCCATCTGAGAGAACGCTAGTGTGTGTTCAGCTACACCGACCTGGTTACACAGAGAGAGAAGACAACTTGAAAGACATGGGATTACATATCCATCTCATCGGTTTGGACGACGACCTCTCCCAGCGTCCCAGCGGTGCCGTCGTCCGGGCCGGGTCAAGCAGCCGCTGTGCCCGTGTCTGGATCAAGAAATCGCGTCGGCTCCGGTGGTGGTTGCTCCATCGGCATGATGAGGTAACCTCGATTGCATAATGTGGGCGGTTGAACTGCAGTTTGTCGACGTCGTCAGGATTTCTTCGCCAAGGAGGTTTCTTCCTGGCGCCACGGAGAAGTGATCGCCAAAGTGCCAAGACTAGGGGCACGGGATAGGTCGCTAACAGACCGCGCAGTCGTTATGCTGGTACGCTGTTTGCAGCGCAGCAGCTAATATACCAAAGCTAATATAACACGCATTTATCCTAATATCCGCCCACCTCGCCGGCATCATTTTTAATCTCGAAGTGAGACCCTTTTGGGCGGGAATATGATGGCAGATCTCTTTCTGCACCTTGTCCGCAAATCGTATGGGTTCGGGGACACCCCATGCGACTTGATGTGCATTCAACACAGTGGCTATTCGACTCGATTATGTCCATTCTCTTTCCCTTTCTCCAAGAGCGCCTCTCATGGGACCTTCCACTTTCAACTGCCTTCTCTCGTTGGGGAGACCGCAAACGGTCGCTTAGGGTATGACAACTGTGGTACACCCGCTTCGCCTCCGAACAATAATCGATCTTGGCTCTAGGGAACGTGACCCTCCAACCTGGTCCCTCTGCCATTTTGGGTATATAGGATATCGCACGGAACGCCGGCTGCCTAGCTTGGGGTCTAGGAATTCTCACGACACGAGCCTTTATTGAGTCGGGTGCACCATGCGGCGCCGTATGTCCGCATGCCGACCTCGACCGCTATGACGAACTTTGGGCGACTGCTACGGAGCCTGCTTTTTGCTGTTCTGGTGTTATTTGCGGAGAAGACGACGGCCGACTTCACGAACTCCTTTGATGGCGTCAAGGCGGGATCGACGTTGTTGTTGACGTGGGACAATGTGCCGGCGCAGTACTACCCGCTGTGCATCACGGCGCAGCTTATCGACAAGGGAGCGGATGGCCGCACGGCAACGGCGTATAAAGCAAACGTCACGAGTATGTTGTGCTTGCCCGGAGGTGGAGTTGCGGATGGCTCCGGTCCTCCTCTTTCTAAGAGAAAACTTTGGCCGGAGCAGGGAAGGACTTGTGCTGACGGCTATGCTTAGGTGGTTTGAATGGCACATCTTTTGCATGGAAGGGTCTCCCGTTCCCCTTGAACCATGTGGCTGGGGGAATGTATCAGCTTGAGATACACCCAGCCGGTGGGATGACAGGTAGCGACACACACGCCACGCTGCTGGCCAAGTCGTCGTTCTTTGAGATCCAGAAGCCGTCGCCGAGTGATACCGAGTCGGCAAAACCTCCGGTATGTTTCAGTCCTCTGTTGTCCTCCACTGCGTTGCTGGTCCTGTGTCATATGGCCCGCGAGCGGTATCCAATATCGCGTGGCGGCCATGGCGTCGTCTTCATACAATACACGTGCGGAATACTGACGGTGCAAATGTAGTCGCCCACATTGGCGGATTCTCAGGGCGGTGGCACGTCAAACGTCAATAAACCGCTTGCTATTGGCCTCGGGGTGGCGATCGGAGTTCCTTCTATTGTGGCATTGGCGCTGGTGGGTTGGTGTTTCAGGAGGCGGCAGAGGAGGGCCACGCTCGAGAAGCGGAGGCGGACGAGGAGGGATTTCATTATTAACTGAGGGCGTACGGCTGGGAGTCTGCTTTGTGTATGGCGCAGGTTTTGGAGGGTAAGGCGTGGCGTTATGGTGGTTTGCTTTGGGGGACAGGAGAGCATGCTGAAAGGCGCTCGGTTTTGGATGATGTCGAGGTGTTTTCTCCATTGCGCAGCTGCAGCTTTGAGACTGGGTGTAGGAAGGTTAGGGGCGGCGATGATATCCATCTGTACCACCTTGTTTTCTCTAGTTGGTCTGCTGATGAATAGTCGGCGAGACTGGCTAACAAATAGTAAAATAGTAGCATTAAGAAGTGAAGATACTCTAAGTTCAAAATATGCAAACGAAGAAGAGCTCGGTTGGGCCCGCCCGCCCAGTTATTGGTTCTGTGACTTCCTCTTCACCAGGATCTCCAGCTCATTTCGAGTCTCAGCGTTCAGCGGTCCCCACGATCCTGTCGTCATCGCTAGCAGCCACCCACGACAGCTATTAGTTGACATGAGGTTTTTCAAAGTCTCAGATATTCGCAACAGAAAGACGAGTTCCGCCCGAGATTAAAACCAAACTCCAACTCCTGGATATCAAGTCCGCAAACCACACCCACTCACTCACTCGCACACTTACTCACTCACCTACTCCCTCACCCAAGCACTCAACTCGCCGCCACCGCCTGCCCGTGTCCATGCCCCCTCCGAAAGAACAAAATCCTCCACAACCCCGTCTTCTTCCTCACCGGCCCCTCTGCCGCCTGCTGCGCCGCCACCGCCCGCTCCCTTGCCACCCGCTCCGCCTGCTCCCTGCGCTGCTGCCCCAGCCGCTTGAGCCTCAAGATCTCGCGCCCCACTGCGGGGAAAATCTTGTCGATGTTGTCGCCCGTCTTGGCCGACACCTCGAGGAAGGCGCAGCCTGTGCCGGCGCCTGGGACGGAGAGGGCGGTGGAGGTGGGTGTGCGCAGGGCGGCGGCGGTTTTGGAGCCTGTTGCCCAGGGGACGCGGCGGTCTTCGTCGTCGGTGTCGGATTTGTTGCCGACGAGCATGAGGGCGTATTCGCGCTGTGTGGTGGGGGGGTTGGTGAGGGACGGGTTGGAGGGGGAGAGGGTCTCGCGCATGAAGTCGGCGATGCCCTCGGCAAGGGAGAGAGTGGTGGGGTCTGCGACGTCGTAGACGAGGATGGCAGCTTCAGTGATAGCGAGGGCTTGTTCGAGCATGGGGTTAGAGAGGAGGTGCTTAGAAGGCATCTCGAGCGCGTCGATGGTGTAGGGGGTGCCGTCGATGTCGATGCGGTGGCGGCACCCGCGCTCGTAGAAGGGATCAGGGGGCTCGCCTTCACCGCGGAAGGTGTTGTTGCCGAACTGAACGGAGATGTTAGTGGTGATGGGTGGGTAGATATAGGGGGCAGGAGGAGGGCGTACTCGTGTGAGGATCGAGGTCTTCCCTGTGCCTCGGGCGCCGATGACGAGCACGCGGAACTCTCCGGCCGGCTGCGGCTTGTTCTTGGTGCGTTCGGCCTCCTCTGCTGCTGCTGCTGCGCGGAGCCGGCGCTCTTCTTCGGGGTTGGGCGGGGCGTCCTGCCATCGAAGGACGGCTTTGAGGTACTTGGCCTCCTCGGCGGTCCAGACGAACGAGTTTACCATGGTGCGTCGACGTTCGGTGTCTCGCCTCATTTTGTGTCGAAGAGGGTCGGGTTGAATAGGATAGCAACTTGGTTCAAGGCAGGACAGACTGGAGAGTAGGTATGGACGAGAAACAAGAACTGGTATTATTGGCAAAGCATTATACAACAAAAGAATGACGAAGAGTGTGATGACCTCTTTTCTTGGTTTCTTCTCGCTGCCTTGTTCTAGAAAACTGATCGATCCAGCTAGACCGGGCAGACATGGGGACATGGGGGAAGTGGGAGTAGTAGGAGCAGCATTATAAGTCCCCTTATGCGATCATCCAGAGGGGGGGAGGGGGGTTGTGGAATTGGCTGACGGTCAGAAGAGTCGTTGCTCTTGACTGGTGCGAGGAGGGAAGAAGCTTGGGACGCAATTCTGCCAAATATCAACCTGACACAGGATTCTGGCCGGTTGCGTGTTTGAAGATGATAGGATCGCCGCCCTATAGGGTGAAGAGGCCATCCCTTACCCGCGTCGTGGTTCCCGAGAGGCTGGCAAAGCGCCAGTCGGCCAAGTGCCTGCATTCCCTCTTTCTTACTTATTCGTATCCCATTTTTGCTGTTATTCTTCCGTGCCGGGCGGGGCCACGGAGCGAGCTGAATGGCGACAGAAGGGAGAAAATAAATAAATAACGATGCAACGAGGTATATGATATGTCTTTGCCATCAGGGAACAGGGCACATGGATAAAGCAGCGCTATGCGTCCCTGAACTCAGGGTCCTTCTGTCATCTCTCCCGTCTAGAGACAAACATTCAATTGGCAGAACTCAGCTTTTTTTCTGATCCCAAGCCTTGGTGATCTTGGACAACGGGTGATGGTGACAGGATGTGGTTCGTGTGTCAGATTGCCCGCGCGGGTCACCCCGTACGTACCACCTAATCAGGCCGAATGCGGATCATAGCACCCACCATTCTGGAAGCCGTTCGTCGATACAGCCGAATGCAACGATGCGTGCTTGTCCCGGTGCCGGTTCCACGGGTACCTCTGGCCGACTAATCCGGTTGTACAGACGTCTCCAGGGCCGTGATAGCTGCCATTCGTCGAGATATTGACGCAATCGCCCCGAGGGCTCCGGTCCCAAAAAAAGGGGGGGGGGACCGCACCCTGACCAGAGTCCTTCTTGAGGACCAGTCAGCCAGCTTACAGGAGAAATAAGTCTTATCTCTTCATACTGCAGATACCTATTGCTGTACTCCTAGGAGATTTTCTGTTGCGTAATCTATCCGAGAAATCATCAAGTTATCGCCGCAGGGAGTAAAGTGTCTCTTTCTTTAGCTGGAGCCTCAAACCCCGATTCTTGAGTCATCTTTTCGGACCGAGATTCGTCGGCTCGTTTATGCTCTTTGGTATTGTATGGATTACAGCTAAGCTGTTCAGTCAGATCTCTGCCGCTTGATCAGCCATGTTTACTGTTAGAGGGTTGTCAGTATGGGGGCAAAGAAGCTTAAAACGTTCGGACGGGGAAACATTGCGATCTTGACAACCTGTCTAAATTCACCTTCAAGAAGAAGAGGGCGCCCACCGGAAGACAAATTTTTATCTCGGGAAGCCAAGTGCTGAGTGGATCATCTTGAAACCTGCTGTGGATGCCGGATCTCCTGGAACCGTTGAACCCCCGTGTCGATTGCCGACAGCCGTTGCGCATACAGCAGAGAATACCATCGGCGTATTCGTGCCTGGTGCTGAGGCAGCACGGACATCACGTCATTGCATAAAGCAACACCAATCCCACCCAAGCCTCATCGAAACCGACAAGCTGTCCGGCCAGGAAGCTTGGACAAATGGGAAACATCAGAAATCCCCAAAAATCGACCTTTTTCGTCGCATCTTTGACTGATGATTGTTAAAACCTGATCGGGATACGAGCCAAGCGGCATATGTCGTGTGGCAGCCCTGCCACAGAAAATCCGTCCAGCGGCAAACAAGCGAGCCAGACTGGACGGACGGTGGTATTGGCCCATGCAATGACGCCAGACCCCACCAAACCGGCCAAACTAGTGCCCTACGCTTGGGTCGCTCCTTCCCATTCGGGTACCTGGGTGGAGAACCCCACGGGCCTTCCCAGCCCAGCAGGGACGTTCCTTTCTGTAACGACTGTCAGCAGCAAGGTCAGCGCAACTCCATGCGATGAACACTTGCGACATGATGGCCCCTTTTGGGTGCTGGGTGGTTAGAAGGGCCACGACCTCCTCCCTGGGCATCCCAAATACCTGGCACCGGTGAATCTAGAAATTGCTCTTGACACCCAACAACCATTTGGGGCCAGAGCTGAGACCGCCCCCTTGCGTTGCGACCACAAATAGCGCCTCGCAGCCCTCTCGTGGCCCGCCTGAATCCTGCATTCTTGTGGCCGCAACTTCAGCCGCACTCACCATCGTCGGAGAGCGCCACAAGCAAGATCAGTTTAGCCCCCAGTGGCCTGGGCGAGCTTGGGTTTTCTCCCTCTGTTCCCAGAACCAAACTCTCACCTGTTCGCATGCTCTGTAAAGCCCGGACGATCCTCAGGAAGATCCGGTATCGCTCACTCCTGCGTCTCCATGTCTTAGACGCACGCAACTCGCGCAATGGATCAGTTCCACCCGCCCAGGCGGCCTCCGCTCAACCACAACTCCTCGTCGAATTCCTCAAGCCGCATCTCTGACGTATCCGACTTTGCCGATCTCGATATCCCGCTGCATGCCCGGCCGTCACTTGTATCGCTGCCGTCGCACGACAACCTCCGTGCGCAGCCGTTTGGCGCCGGCGCAAGCTCCGGCCCCGACGCCGTTGACGGGCATACATATGGGAACCAGCCCTCTGGCTGGTCGACGTTCACAAGCTACCAGGGCCATGGCAATTACGAAGCCGTGCCGCTGGTTGGGGGTAGCGCAGCCAGCACCTCGCCGCCCCGGAGACAGCCGAGCCGCTCTTTCGCCCGCACCGCTTCCCTTCGGAGACACCACCAGCCGATTCCCGAGGAGGAGGATGGTATCGACATGGGACTGATCAATTCGGCGGCGCCGATCGGAGGGGACGACGTCCCAGGCAGCCCCGTGATACAGGACTCAGCAGAGGCGTTCGATCTGAGCAGCGTACTTGGGCCGACCACACGTGCAGACGAGGCGTTCTTGAAGCGGCTGCAACATCAAGAGGCAAAAGGAACGTTAACCGGTGGCTTGGGCGTCGGCATAAAAACCGAGGCCAGGCTGACCGAGTCGGATCTGATCGCCACAAGCCCGCTGGTAGAAAAGGCGCCGCTGGGCCGCTCCTTTTCCATAACGGCGGGTTTAAATCGAAGAAAGACGATGAAGCAGCTGGGACAAGATGCGGCGAACAAGAAAGGAAAAGTAATCGAGGTTATCATGGAGCACCCCGGCCAGTCCGAGGTTGATCTGAGTGTCATGGCTGGCTCCGGTGCTCTGCCAGACTACAGCCCTGGAGCTATGCGACAGGCCACGTTCCCCAGCAAGGCGGAGAAGACCCAGGTGTTCTACCCGCAGCCCAACTGGAGGCCATTTTCGATGCGCGCGCCATATCTACTAATGCTCATCGTCCTATCAATCGGGCTAGGAGGTATCCAGGAAGCCCTGTTTCAGATATCTGAGCAGAAGCCGCTTGTCACGTTCCACTCACCCTCGGAGATCCCCGTGGGCGAATACTTTGCATTCAAGTTTGTCCCGACGCTGGTCGCAGTATCATACGGCGTGCTATGGCAGATCACAGACTTTGAGGTCAAGCGTTTGGAGGCGTTTTACCAGCTTTCCAAGGAAAACGGTGCGATTGCGGCCGAGTCTATTAACGTCGACTATATCACGTACTTCAGCTTCTTTAGGCCATTTCGGGCATTCTACTGCAAACACTACGCTGTTGCCGTGTCTTCGGTCGCCAGCTTACTCGCCAACGCGCTGGTGCCTACACTCGGTGCGGCTTGCATCGTCCTTTCGCCGGATCGGAACACACGCTCCCAAAACCTCGATATCGAGAAAACCGTCCGGATTCACAATATTTGGTCCCGGTTTTTGACGACCGTCTTGTTCGTCATTGCTGCCCTCGGATGTGTCTTATTCTATCAACTGCAGAAACGAAGATCCGGACTCATGGCTGATGTGAAGGGGATTGCGGGACTGGCATCCATGGCAGTGGTGTCGCACATTCTGATGGATTTCAAAGACATGGATGTTGCCACCCATCAGGATATCCACCACAAACTCAAGGATCACCGATATGTACTACGCAACTCATCGCTTGCGCCAGACGACGTCAACCCGGTCTCCAAGCAGGAACTTGACCGGCACAAGATAAACCACTTGTCTGAGAATCCTCAACCGCTGATGCTCCGAGCCTTGGGCGTTATCCCTTATATCGCGGGAATTGGGCTGTTTATGGTACTCATTCCGGTCTTCCTCTTCACCCCCGCCACCGCCATCACCGACAAGGCGCCGTGGGTAATCACCGCCCTCGCCGTTTGCATCAAGCTCGGCTGGGGTGGCCTCGAGACCGATATCCGCATGATGGAACCCTACTACATCTTATCCCGCCGACACGCCCCGCCTAAGACCCTGACGCTCGATTACACGGCCATGCCGTTCGGGTGGGTGGCTCTACAAGGTTTGCTCAACAAGCACTGGATTGTCTTCGCCGTGGGCTTCGGCACTGTCATGACAGAACTCTTGACCGTGCTTGTCACATCTCTCGCTACGGTCGAAGGACGTGTTTTTATCGAGTTGATGAAAGAGGGCAAGAATATCTCGGAATCTGCGCCTGGGGACGACGGGACTGGGAAGGACATCAACTCGGGTCAGGAAACGCCCAAAAGCTTCTGGATCTCATTGGTTCTCGCTATGTTTATCCTCGGGTACATGGGCGTCGTTGCTGGTGTGGTTTTTGTTCGCAGGAGAAAGGTCTTTCTGCCGCGGCAGCCAACGACCATTGCCAGCGTGTTGGCGTATATTCACCAGAGCAAGATGCTCTATGACTTTGTGGGAACGGCCAAGTTGAGTAATACGGAGATGGTGAAGAAGCTAGAGGGGATAAAGAAGACATACGGCTTGGGGTGGTTCCAGGGCCGTGACGGACAGTCGCATTGCGGCGTGGATGAGGAGGAGCTGCTGAGCGGGTATAAATTCGGGTATGACTATTCAAGGGCTACGAAGCCTTGGGAGCAGGAGCAGATTCAATGGCTGTAATGATAGTGTTATAGCGCATTTGGATGCATGTATGACCAGGCGTTGGGTATAAAGTTTCTTTCCCTGCGAAACCTTCCCTGGAAGGTAGCAGTGGCGTTGGGAGACTTTTGGGTACAGAGAGCTTATGAGGGTTATGATTACGGTAGATGGCTGATATTTATGATTGAAGTGTTGAAGGAGAATATTACTTGAAGTAAGCTGGCTTTTACTAGACTTGGGTGCGTGAGGTTGGCATGCTCTAGAGCCGTCGTCTTCGACAGGGTTACATCGCATACGACACTTGTTGTTACAAAGTATTTTTTGACAGAAGGATGGGCAGTGAACATTGCGTGGGCTGGTCTCCTGCTCGACGTATTTAGAACCCGGCGTTAGTAGCAAGTGAAATCACGACTCGACCATACTTATTAGTGTGTGTGATCAATATAGTGCTTACATGGTTCTGCGTCGGCGGGTACCTATGGTAAGAAGAGCTAGCATCAAAGGCCCGAGTCAAAAGCGACGTCGCTATGAACGCTTGGCCGCGACAAACCCTCCCGTATTCGGCACTCTACCTCTACATTCGGATCGCTCAAGAGGTCCCTGGTTTCCGCTTTGTAGATACGAAGTCAAGCAAACAAAACACAACACACCCATACCCACAGAATCCGAGCTCCAACCTCGAGACCGACGAGCGCGACCTTGAACCCGCTGAAAGTCGAGGGAGGGATAGTAGTGAGCAAAAGGTGAAAAATGGCAGCAACAAGTCTGCCATCGGCGAGGGAAGTGATCCTTCCGAGGGTAGGCCGAAATTACAATACGAGAAATAGTTACTGCTGTCCAGGGCGCCTCAGAGCTGACGACGACTGAGGGGATGGAATCTGTTGAGATACGAGGTTTCTATGAGTACTGAGATTATGTACGGATTACAACATGTACGTGGATTGTTACGGTCTGCTGCCATTGAGTTGGCCGTGATACACTCGTTCTTTCATGCATCCTGTCATGTGTTAAAGAAACCTGTTGGACTTTGTTACCTGTTAAGCTTGTTGATGAGCCACCTGGGAGAATTGTGACCCATTCAGATGGTTGTCTGCGACACCGCGCAGAGGCTGGTCGGTGGCGGGGGGAGTACTGCTTACTCAAAAGCTCTTCGTTGTCAATTTGGCCGCCGAGGTGTGGCCGGGCCGGGCGGGATGGATGTTGCCAGCTCACCAAGTGCTCCGGCCGGTCGAATGGTCCTGGTTATCACCGGCCATCCGGCCACTCCAAAATGCACTCCCTGGCTGAATATCAAGCCATATGCCGTGGAAATGGCAACTGATATGTTCTAATTAGGATTGCTGGGACAACAAAGGGCCCTGGTGCGGCAGAGGGTTTGGCGAGCGGTTGGTCTGCTGGAAGTGGCTGACAAAGACTTGACGAAACGGCCGACTGTTTGTATCTAGCCATGTGGCCCATATAATATTAACCGTTGCATGATGTGGCTTGAGGTGTTAAGTTGACGCCAAGTCAGATGCGCGGCGGCAGTTAAGGTAGTGGACTACTCAGAACCGGAGAGCTGGAGCGGCTGGAGCGGGGCTTCGCTAATATACCTTATACATAAAAACGTTAGTGTCAAGTCGTCAACATAGATGCAGTAGCTTGCGTTGGTAGCCTGTCGCAGAGAACGTATTAATGCCAGTTTGGCAGCCACTGGCCGCCCACTTGCTGGTAGCTTCGGGCTGGCGTGAAGTATCGGCATGTCGGTCGTCAAGAGACCGGCGGAGCAGTCCACCGGAAACGGCCCCGCTTCCAACGGACGGAACCACCGCCGCCGCGCAAAACTGACGGCGGCCGTCTCTCAATGGCTGACGATATCAGCACTCGACGTCGAGGCCAAGCCAGCTTGCTACCATGGTGGTGGTGGTGGTGGTGGTGGTACTTAGTAAGGAGCGAGCCAATTACGTCAGCGTCCGATGACGAAGTTTCGCGTGTAACAGGATCTCAGGGGTGACGTTTGATGTGCACGATCCGAGCTGATCGGCATCGAGACCAGTCCACAGACCAACCCACTCGCATTGCAGTCGCCTATTCTTGGGATTAAGCTAAAAGCAATTGTTTCCTCGACCTCACGGCTGGGCGATAAACAGAGGCACAATTGCGGCGTTGTGAGCCTTTTCTAGGGTTCCCGTCGTGACGACTGCCGTGAAGGATAGATGGCCTTGGCATTGAGACGGCTGCGTGTTCCGATCAAGTGGCGTTCGGGTTGCTAGGGCCGCGATGCAGAGCACCCTGCGGAAGCGTGAGCTGGGCCAGTGAAAAGATCAGATCATTGCGGAACCTGCAGCAAATGCGACCATGGTGTGGTGATGCCCGCTGTTGTTGGCCAGCCAGGCCCAAAAGAGAAATAAAAACAAAATACGTTAGCGCAGCTGAGCTGCCACCAAAATAAACAAGTAATTGTGATGGCATTGAGCACCAAGAGTTCGAGAAAACCTGCGGGAGTCCGGCCTTTTGCCAATTGAAATCGCCAGGTGATCAGCTGCGCGCGATGAGCATCATTGATGCATCTATCTGCTGCACTTTCCCCAGAAGAGCACACACACTCGTGTCCAGTTGAGGTCAAGCATCTGATTGGCCAAGGAAAGGGGGGCTGTGCAACATTGTTTTCTCCCTTGGCTTGCGCAGAGGAAACACTTCCTGTCGCAGAGGAGGGCTCGCGTACCGGAATGAACGCCGTCATCTGGGCGAGCTGGGCGGGCTGGGCCATGGCTGACTGGTCAGAACTTTGATGTGGCAAGTCACGTCCGCTGCCCACCCGCCCGCGAGCGACAATAGATTACGCAGGAAGGACCGGCTTTTTGGCTATACATAAATGAACTTCTGGCAGATGCGTCGGGCCCTGACATGCGTCGTATATTCCATAGTGGTGTTCTGCAGGGTCACCAAATTCTAGAGTGAGATGGAGTAAGGGGACGGTGAAAGGAAGGAGGCCCAGGGCCGTGTTACCAGGTTCCTTTACGGGCGTGACCCTGTGCCAGCGCTCCTCACGCGCGAAAAAGGGGTCTTTGTTCTCCAGCTGGGCTGGGAATTCATCGCAACAAGACACAAGCCACCGGCGGGCACGCACCATCGACAAATGTCTTGACGACTTCATCCCTTCTCAAAAAGACATTCTCAGGAAGGCATTTGACTTGGTTTTACCAGGTCAATTGAGGAAAACCATGTTGTGAATCATGAGGGTCACCTATGGTGCGGAAATATGGCAGGAGCACCACTTCATGCACATGTAGCGCGTGTTTGTGCGTCTGCCAGACGCGTACCCCATTCATCTCGCTGTACTTCCAATCCAGGCGCGGTTCCACCGGGTACAATGTCACTCGTCTGTGGGGCTAATCTCATCCGTTAGTGTGCATTAACTGACGCGACCCAAGTGCACTTGTCAGGAGGGGACAACAGGGGATCGTCCCTGCCAACCCCGGGTGTCCCAGTTTTGGCCCTCATTACACAGCACTGCCCCAGGGGCCAGTCCACCACCACCACGCAACACGGAACACGAAGCGCTCACCTGCTTTCTCTTCGCTCTCTTGTTACTCCACCTCCCAATCGTCTCCCAAAACCAGTCGATTTCCTTTCTTCGACCCTCACAATCGTTTGCGTGCAAAGGCCGAATTGTTGCCTTCAATCAATCCACTGACTGCGACCTTGTCATTTCGGGCAGACTTCTCTCGCTTCTTTCTCCCTGCCACGATTCGACCAGCCCCCGACAAAAACAAAAGACGCTTCTTCCCGCCTTCGAGTGGTCCTTTTGTACATGTCCCGCCTCGCCTTCCGTGTTTATTCAGTTGGGCAGATATAATAATACACCGACAATATCTCGAACTCTGAGAACTCGCCGCTCGATTTCCCCGAATACATCCCCAGGAACGTTTATAAGCGCCCACCTGGACGCGCACCACCGACTGGACCACCCCTCCTTGGGGACCGACGCTCCTCCGCTTCCCTGATACCTTACAACAATCACAGCAAGCATGAAGTTCCTTTTAGTAAAACCGCTCGCGCTGCTGGCGTCGGTTGCAGCCATTGCTCGGCCGGTCCTTGCAGAGCCGATCCTCCAGTCCAACTCCTTGAACACCTGCCAGGAGAACTCGGGCTTCCAAGCGAGTCTTTTCAACGTCAAATTCACGCCAAACAACAACACAGCGAACGTCGATATTGTTGCTGTCTCGTCTATCCAAGGTAGCGTTATCTTCGACATCCAGATTTCGGCATATGGATTTGAGATCACGAGGCAGCAGGTTAACCCCTGCGACGCCGGCCTGGCCGGCCTGTGCCCTATGACCGCCGGAAAGATTCCCCTCAACTTCAACATTCCGGTCAGCGCCTCCGCCGTCAAGCAGATTCCCTCAATCGCCTACACCTTCCCGGATCTCGACGCCAAGGTCAAGGTGTTCATCAACATGACTGATGGCGCCAACAAGGGCAAGAGCGTTGCCTGCGTCTCGGCCGATATCTCCAACGGAAAGACGGTTGACCTAATCGGCGTGAAGTGGGCTACGGCCATGGTCGCCGGCCTTGCGCTTGTTTCCTCGGCCATGATCTCCGGCCTGGGTCACTATAATGCCGCATCGCATGTGGCTGCCAACGCTCTTTCCCTCTTTGGTTACTTCCAGGCCCAGGCCATGCTCGGGATGACCGCCGTGCCCCTGCCGCCCGTTGTCATGTCTTGGACGCAGGATTTCCAGTGGAGTATGGGCGTCATCCGCGTCGGATTTATGCAGGATATCTTCACCTGGTACCAGCGCGCCACTGGCGGTACCCCTTCGCATATTTTTGACGCTCTAACCACAGTTTCGGTTCAGGTTGAGAAGCGCTCTCTGGATGTCGCGGCCGCTACCATGGGTATGACGAAGCGCGCCGTTGCTATGATGCCCCGCACTATAACAGAACCAGTCTCGGCCGTCATGAAGCGCAGCAACATCCAGACCGGCTCTGGCAGTTACATCGTCTACGGAATTCAGCGTGTGGCCTTCCGTGCATATATCGAGTCGACCAATCTTTTCATGACATGCCTCACTTTCTTCTGCCTCATGGTGGTCTTCGTCAGCCTTTGCGTAGCCGCGTTCAAGGGTGCCCTCGAGCTGGCCGTCAAGAAGGGCTGGATGAAGAGCGACAACTTCCTGGAGTTCCGGAATGGCTGGTTTACCGTCTTGAAGGGCATTCTATTCCGGATGACTCTCATTGGATTTCCTCAGCTGTGCGTCCTGTGCTTCTGGGAGTTCACTCAGAACGACTCTCCTGCCGAAATAGTCTTGGCCGTTTTCTTCCTCCTCGGCATGATCATCACCCTTGGCTGGGCTGCCACAAAGGTTATCAGGATCGCACGCCGCTCTGTTACTATGCACAGAAACCCGGCATATATCCTCTTCTCTGACCCCCAGGCCTTGAATAAGTGGGGTTTCCTTTACGTTCAGTTCCGCGCATCGGCCTACTATTTTATCATCCCGGTACTAGGCTATATTCTCATCAAGTCCATGTTCGTGGCTTTTGCCCAGGGCAGGGGTAACGTGCAGGCTGTTGGTTTTATCTTGGTCGAAGCCGCTGCTCTGATCGGCGCTAGCGTCCTGCGCCCGTGGATGGACAAGAAGACCAACGCATTTAACATCGCCATTTGCGCGATGAACTTCCTGAACTCGATCTTCCTTCTCATCTTCACTGAGGTTTTCAACCAGCCACCCATTGTCACCGGCGTTGTCGGTCTCGTCTTGTGGGTTGCTAACGCAGCGTTTTCGCTCGTCCTGCTACTCATGCTCATTGTGACCACGATCATTGTGTTCTTCCGCGAGAACCCCGATGGCCGCTACACGTACATGGCGGACGACAGAACCTCCTTCATGAAGTCGCAGACGCACCTCACGACGACGACCGAGTTGGAGGCACTGGGCGCGACTGCTCGTGGTGACAAGGCTGGTGGTTATAAGCCGGGGTTGGACTTGGACGACGATGCCGAGTCTATCTCCTCGGATACACTTCGCCGCCAGGCCGTGCCGGCTACCCATCCCCATGGTTACGGCAAGCCACCTGGATCCCCTGCGGATCCCGCTGCGCCTTTGTTCCCGGTGGACCGTAGCCCGCCCAGGTACAATAATGAGAAGCCTCGGTATACAGACCGGGCACCGAGTCCATACGGACAGGCGGGAGAGAATCTGACCCCTGCGTTCCGGCAAGAAAACAATTCGAGCCCATCAGGATTCAGGTCACAGAACAATGCCAGGTAAGACACACGACTCCATACAGGTTGACAATTCGCTAACAGTTCCTAGCCCTTGGCAACGTGGTGCCGGATACGAGCATTAATTCGATTGATCTTAAGGGGTTCCATTAAAATGGCTTGTCAATAAACTCTGCATCTTGCCGTTCATAAGTGGCGGTAGTGTTGTTTTTTAGGGTTCTTCACAACAAATCTCGACAACTGAGATTTTTGGCTTGTGAATACTGCGCCGGGGAACCAGTCCAACGGCGCAGGTTGGCGACCTCGAATGCCCCGACTCGGTCTACCCATTGTCGCTCCACCGTGTTGGATACACGTGGGATCATCAAGCGTTTCGATCGCCAAACTTTTTTCTTATGTTCGGGCATCACGAGGCGTTGCGGGGTTGGAAAAGGTGTCCCGGGGAAACAAACGGGCCCTTGCGTCAGCGTGGCTATGCAGATGCCACATCAAATGGGCGTCTGGATTTATTATTATCATCAGAGGTCGCTAAAGGATGCATTGAGTGAGAGGGTATCGACCAACCTATGAACATATGTCGTGTTCCTCCTTTGTATATATGGCCGCGTTGGGTGAGCTGGTCGAGAGAGCTGAAAGTTCGCAGCTAGACTGATTAGGACCAGGTGTTTGCAGGCTGTCCTCGTTTATTTTGGGAAGGTGACCGGCTTGGGTTGATAGAAATCGAGCCAGCTTGTCGTACTACATTGATTGCTCGCGTGTGCCTTGCCTGTCTGTATCTTTCATCCTGTTTGGCTGTACCATGCCAGTGCAAGGCATGTGCACGATTCTCTTGGAGCGTCATAGATGACAAGATCTTCAGGTGGAGGCCGGGCGAGTCAAGTTCTGAATCTTTGTGGACAAACATGGGGAATAAAGACCATCAGGCCAGTGTGTGATGTTCCTGTACTCATAATCCCGCTGGAGCTTCGACTCCATCGAGAGATACACATCGATGACGGACGTCTGGACTTGAGGGCCGAGATCATAACACAACCTTCATGTGGCAACTATTCTCTTTGTGGTTTGCTTATTTATTCACCCCTCCCTTTTATCTCGAAGTTGAGAAGCTGCATCATATATGCTGCGTACAGAAGGATGGGTATCTAGCTGATACACCAACACACCTGTACAGCACAGCGGCCGCCTCACCGCTCCGAACCGGGAGTGGCTAACTCCCCGGGGCCCTCCCTCTTCATTAACTCTTCAGCCGAGTTGATGATGTGCATGCAGGTGGAATTGCGAGTGCTGTGTGGTCCTTTGGCCTGATAGCGACATGAGCAAGATACAGATACAGTGAAGTAGGTTGGTTCCCGCCACTCACTATTGCGGGCTTTAGGTATCACGCGGGCTGCTCCTGGGAGTAGCGGGGGACTTTTGCATAGAGTTGGTAGGGCTGGTCTCTGGGTTGAGAGCGCTGTGCTGTGCTGTGCTGTGCTGTGCTGTGTTGTGTTCGTACTGCTCGTGGGAGATACGTATAAGCTACAATGGTCCCGAGGAGAGGGCAGGAGACGGCCTCCGGGGACGGTAGGTACTGGCGCCGTATGGCTAGTTGCTCACCTACTGCGTTAGGCTGCGGATAGAGCGGTGGGTCGGGAGACAACTTGGGGTTGTGAGATGTGGTTGAGAAGGATATGTTGCTTGAGGAATGGCACTGGGAAGGTTAGCAAAGAGTACTACATGGCTGGCAAGTTGGCATTTGCCGATTGTCGAAGATCGAGACTTGAAAGATCCTTTCCCAAACAATGCCGGGTTGGTCCTCTCACACTCAGCTATCTACCCCTTTGAGCCCTGACTGCACCGCAGGCTAGCTGCCTTCACCAATATGTTCTCGACATCCGAGGGTAGGCTTGATGCTTCTCAACGCTCTCTTGCTTTGGTCACTAGGTGAAGTCCTTCAAGGGCTGTCTCTGCTTGCCCTATCTACGTGCGCGAGTGAGGTATATTGTGGGATTGCTTGGTCTAGGCATACTACCGGCTCAGATACCTATGTTCACAGGGCTAGGAGTTCTTCCTCCCCTTAAGTCGGTTTGATGCTGACAGTTCGTGTTCTCAGTCAAACAGCCATCACGTCGGCGGCAATGTTTAGGTATGAAGTATCAACCAGCCAATTTAGCTACTCATCACGACCCTCTTCTCCCCAGTTGTCTTCTTCGAGCCCCCCTGCTTGGCACGTTTCACGGCCATTACTAGATACAACTGATGATAGTATCTTGCTGCATCAAGAAGGACCGAATGCTAGTCTCCAGCCCTTTGTGTTGATTTTATGCCTCATACGCTACCAGGTAAGCTGGCCTCGACACGCGCCCCTTGGTCACACGTGGTAGTTTCTTTATTGTGCTATACTGCCGTTGGTCTACGTGTATGGCATGTTCCGTTGGCGATATATCACCGAATCGGTTCGGCAATATGTTCTCAGGACGTCACTGGCGGCTGTTGAGCGGGACGGGCTGCACGAACCACGCATGTTGGTGGCGTTATTGAGCCCAGAGGCATGGAAAGGCGGCTACATCTCAATACCCGCGAGCAATCGTGGGGAGAGGCGGTCGACGAAGCGGCCGTGGGGTGGCAATGGCATGATATCAACGAGGGTGAGCGCGTATGCACGGTGAAGGTTTTCCGGTCTGGCCTCGTCGGGCCTGGTCAGGTCAGGTCGGTTCGGGCGAGGCCACAAGGTCTCAGCTAGGCCGGGTGCGGACTCAACGACATCTGCAACACGCAAAGAGCGGGTTGCAGTTGTGTCAGGATATGTGTCTGTGTAGCTTTGGGGGTCTATTTTAGAAACATGGCTCGGTAGGCAGTTGACATCAACACGGTGTAATAAGTTTGGCTTTGCCGGTCTGGCATAGATTGTGTGAGGGGTTCTCCACGTCTTTCCGCACGGAGCGGAGAGTCCCTTTCTTTGGCTGGAGCCTCGTATGAGTCCAGACTTTAGATGGCGATGTGATGCAAATGTGGTTGGTTATGCGTCTTGGTGGTATGACTGCAGCTGCTTGGTAAGTAGTCCACTACGTATCCATGTTGCTGTCGACTCTGGCGGTTACGTCTAGCTACATCTCACCTGGGATTGGGGTACGTAGGCTTGACGAGGCTTGATGTAAGGACCACTAGCTGCTGCCATGTTGGCGGTTGACAAACCACCTGGCATGGCCCGCGAGAAGTTGAACTGCCGTGCAGGGAAGGTCCCGAAGACCGAGACGGCATGGGCATCAGCTCGGCCCGTGCTGGCTGGGTTGGGGTGTCGATTGCCTTGGAGCCGAGACCTTTGCTGTGCCGTAGGGTCCTGATGCGCTGAAGGAGTTGGCGATCGACAGGAAAGGAAATGAGAGAGGCCTTTCAAAGTTCTGGAGAACGCTCGATCGAGTAAGGGAGGATCTGGGCATGGGAAAGTGATCCGAGCCATCGAAGGATCGCGATCCATGCTTCCATTTCTCATGGAAGCTGTTGTGTGTGCAATGGTGTTCGCCTTTTTTGTGAGTTCTGATGGCTGTATGGGCAACGAGGCCGCACTGTGTGTTCTGACGCGCGGAGTCTGGGATGCGCTCCAGGCCATCATGAGGTTGCGCTGCAACCCCGACGACCATCACCTGGCCCCTTTTGCCCCCCTCGTCCTGCTTCAGTCAGATCATTCGTGACCAACGGAATTTTTTATATGCGTTGCTCTCTCGCGAACTGCCGCGCTGGGCGGTTTGGACAAGATAATGCCCCTCTCGGGCTCCCCAATCATGCTTCGATGCACTCCCGCACACGCTCTGATGAGACACCCAACAGCTGGGTCGTGTCGTCCAATTGCGGTGCTGGAGGAGCAAGTTGCCCAGAGGGTCCCGTCCCTCCAGAATAGGGTGCCTGGGACCTGGGGCCTGCGGCAGTGGGAGTTGTCCTGCAGGGTGGTGGGGTTGCTAGGTCGAGGGCTCGAGGGCTCCAATTCCCGAAACCTCAAGCCAGACCGTTTCAGCGAACTGGCCAACAGGGAACAGAGAACTCGGAAATTACTCGAAAGAAATGCCAACGATATGCGACCAACACTGGGCGATAAGGCCAAGTGCTGAGGATCACGGGTGCTATTTCCCGTACCAGGCTTCGAGAGATTTGGGCTGGTGACGGGAGATACGATCTGACACCAAACAAACCCCAAAACAAAGAGCAAACAACTCGTTGACTTCAGCGCGCAAAATGCTGAATCCGGGACGGCAGTCGCGAGCGGGGAAGATGAGACCAATCGATCAATCGATGACTGGTCGCAGGGCGCCACCGACGCCTCTCCTGCCGTAACGGGGATGGCTCGGGAATACGCCGACAATCTCCAGACTTCCAACCGACAGCCGGTAGAAAAGCAGCTGGGAGGCACTCTTTGTTTTGACTCTTGTCGTGGTCCCGACAGTTTGGCAGATGAACGGCACAGAGTCTTGGGGTGGGACGCTTGAGACGCGGCAAGGAGAGACCTCGGTGGTTTTCTCTCAGGCGGTGGTGCTTATGCCGCGTCCATTTGCTGGCCGCCGTTGCATTGGATCTCGGCACAATGCACGATCGAGGTCCCGACTCCCGACTCTGGGGGTCCTTTGCGCCAAACGGGTTACGCAGGGCGGGATATGCTAAGATATGCTATAACACTCGTGCATATTAACGAAACAATCTGCGACGGTTTGATGAGAGGGCTCGGCGAAGTAAAGTGTTAGAATCGATGCGGAAGCGCCCTCGCAGCTTACCAACCTCGGTCCCTTGTGTCTCTGTACCGGCGCTGTGGTTTGCGCCTGGGGGGATCACTGACTGATGATCACTCATCTCCATCATCCACCAGGAACCCACATCCCATCAGACACCAGCCAGGCCGGGGCAAGACAGGGCAAGCCTCTCCACGATGCGATTCTTGGCTACGACTCTTCGGTGTTAACTTTTCGATGCATCCAAAGTGGAGGATGATCGATCATCGAATCGCTAGAGCCGGACGCTCGGGTTCGCAGAGTAGCGTGCAATCTAAAGGAGCCAACGTCCGCCCAGAATTGCACGACCTATCTGAATGCGTAGCTACTCGGTGCACTACCTTAGCTTCAAACATCAGCACTGAGATGAGTCCTGCCTCCTGGGAGCATTCATGCTATGGTGTCACCACGTTGAATATGTGCTTCATCACGAGGTTGAGGACCTCCGGCAGAATAGTCGCTCAACACACAATATTGTAACCCCTGCGCTGGCTGCAGACCCGACGAGATGGGATGTGCACACAGTGCTCGGGCGCGGCCAACCGGCACTGTAACACAGAACATCAGGCGACTGCCATTGGGCGACGAGACCACGGGACTCGCAGCTTGAATGGTCCGAGGCCAAGCCGAGCCACGCAAAAAGTCCGCTCGCCAGGGAGCTGTGGGCGACCCAACCCAGACCAGGCTTGGAAGCCGTGTTCTGACTGGCAGGCGTGCCTGCCGCGAGCCAAGGAGGCGGCGCCCTCAAAATGCCCCGGGCCCCTGCTCTGGGTCGCCAACCAGGCCAATTCTCCACGGAGGGTGGAGGCTCACCCAACAGGCTGGGAACGAGCTCGCTCCCACCGCTTGGGTCTCTAACACCGTCACGACGCTTCGTGCGCCAGACAACCTTTTTCCATTATTCAGTCCAGGGAATGACTCAGTCACAGCAAATATTGGGTTCTAGCGTAGTGTAGAGTAGTTAAGCGCTGCCCCGCGGCCGATCAGCGGATCAGGCGCCGAGAGTGCATACCAGCGGGTGCGCGGAAGGTGGGACCTAGGGAACAACGAACGCTCCCCGAGGACTTGGGTCGTGTTCCAGCGTTCCAATCTCGAAGGGGTGGCTCTGCCGCTCTACTCACACCATCCTGATGTCGCCAGACAGTACGAGGGGGCAGCGTTGGGCGCCGCGCCAATCACACGCGCTGACCCCAGGTCCCCAGTCCCCAAGGGGTGTGTCGCTGTGCTCCCCTCCCTTTCGCAGTTGCCCAATCCCGCCCGTCGGGAGCATTTTGGTTCGTTCCCATGTGCAGCAGAGCGGAGCGCAGGATACAGATTTGCAGAGCGCAGCAAAGCGCACGCATTCAAGGGTGGTTCCTCGGTGCTGGGTCCCGGTTCCTGTGGAAGTCTCACTGGCAGCCTGGTTCTGGCACTGGCACTGACACTGCACCGAGCTCCAAGGGTCGACGTGAGGTTGCGTAGGGGAGCTCTTTACCTCCTCCCTTGGCCGCGTTTGAACCTGCATTGCAGCGCGCCCAACCTTATCCCTGGCGCCTTGATCTCCTTTTTATTCTTTCCATCGCCCTCTCCTCCGCCCGTGGTCTGACCTAGCGCACTTTTCCGTCAAACTCACCACCGTCCGCCTCGTGTTTCCCAGGACACGACGCCCTCGTCGTCGTGGGATTTCCATCGCCAATTCAGACAGACTGCTCCGTCACCATCCCCCAATTGACCTCGGCCCCCGTCAGTAGCCGAGTCCCGTCACCGACCTCGCCGGTCCCGCCGGTGGTAAGGCGGAGGCTGTCCGCCTCAGTCATCGCACAAAGTGGCAATCCGATGTCTCGATAACTATCAGGTGCCTGGTCGACTCGCCCCAGTTCAGCTGAGCCTGAGCTCTGCGGCTCTCTCGCTCCCGTCGCGGCTTCCTGGGCTGCTGTCGCTGGGCCCGACCCAGTATTGTCCTGAAATGTCGGTCGACTGTGCCGACGGGACGCGGGTCAACGCCATTGCGGGAGCTGCCGACCACAGCCAAATGTCCCTTGGTGATGGCCCGGGACTGCAGCCGAGGCGGTCGTTCGCATCACAGAGACCGCAACAGCAGCACCAACCACATCTGTGTGCACCAAGACAGCGACAGCAGCAACCGTCGCAGTCAGCTCTAACGGTAACAGCCCCGGCACCACGTCGGGGAGCCCGCCTAATAGCCAGCGTCGAGACCCTGGTGCGGAAGCTCAGCAGGCAAAGGCTGCAATCTCCAGAATTGTCAGCGGACACGAATGATCCTCAACCACAGGTGATGGTCCCAAGAACCGCCTCGCCCGGCATCAACCAGCTATTGAACTCATCACCCGAAAGTACCGGACCTTCACTCCACTTACTATTACCACAATCTACGGCCTATTCTTGCGTCGACGACAGCCTGGAAAATCTTGCCCAGTCCACTTCGATATCCCTGGACATCGCCCCTCAATGCCACGGTCCTTCTGCCGACGACGCCGACGACGTAAAGACTGAACTCCCGTTAGACGTTCCCAGCATATCAATCCATCCCGTCATCAAAGCCGATCCCAATTGCGACCCTATGGATGTGCAGTACCACGACCGATATCCCCCACCGTCTCCATTCGACAGCATTCCGGCCTATATCGAGCCGGACACCGACATGATAGCCGTCGACGATAACTATGGAGCCGAATCGGCAAACTTCGAGGACGAGGCCACACTTATTGAAAGCTTCCGTGCTCGACGACGCGCCGGTACCCTTGGCGGCTCTGGCCGCAGGAACGTTGACGGTGTCCCGTTGCGCTTCCGACTTTCCTCCGAGGCCGCCCTTCGCTGCCAGAATCTGGTACTCAGCAAGCCGAGAATGCGTAAGAGGAAGAAGGGGGGCGAGCGGAGGGATAGCACGGCGCCTTCGGTGGCTGCAACCATTGACTCGGCCACTTCGTCACTCGCCGTTTCGGTCTCGCCCAGAACAACACTACCTTGCGCCCACATAGAGGCGCACTTATGACCTTGGCATTTCGAAGCCTTGCGTTTTGGATTCATTTGTTTCGCTGGTTTGGAACGGGGACGTGGTGGAAACACATTTATACCCAAAGACCACCGGAGCACATGTTGGTTTCTTTTGTTTGGGGCTTTCCTTTTTACGGGTCAACAGATCGTGAAGATTAGCGGGTGTTCAGCAGGAGTTTGACGTAACTCAGGCCCACTTTCTTGTGTTGCATGCATCAGAGGAGTTATGGATCCCTCTTTGGTCCCGGAGTACATTTTGGGGAATGGGAAACATTGCATCGTCATTGTTATCAACGGTGTTACACGATAAGGATTTAGAAAAGGGCGCGCTGGGATCTACGGGCTTGACCTCACAGGTCTTTTGCTTACTATTATTATTATTTACACAGGTCGGAAGAATATGGCGGGAGCGAGTTAGATGGTGCTGTAGTTTTTTTGGTAGCCGAAGTTGGGGACCGAAATCGATCAGCTCTTGTTGGGCGTGGGAGCATGCTCCTTGCCAGGCACCCTTCATGGGACCCCTTTCCCTGTTTGATAGTGAGTGCAGGCTCTCCCCGAATAGTAACAGACGCCCAGGGTTGATGGCCACAAACAAGGGAGACACGAGGTGAGTGATTGCCCCCAAGCTATTCTGCCTCCTTGGTGATTCCCATGACTTACACATGACAGACTCGTCTTCTTTCACCCTGGCCAAGAATACTCATCTTTAGCGAACAAACAACGAGCCAATTGCTATTGTACCGTGCTAAGCCGGCCGAATGATAACATCTCAGCGCAATGGTGTAGCTCCACATTCCAGTCGTCAACACAGGTCTTTGTGTTGACGAAGAGGTCCCACCCCATCAGGAGCTCTCGCCACAAAGGGCGGGAGCCGCTTTCTTTATCTGCTAGTGGGATCGCCGGAGCTTCTCGCAGTCCGCGGTTCTAACGGTGCCGGGGCAGCGGAGGGGTGCACAAGCAGTTGAATCAACAGTTGCATGGTGTGGGTGGGTGTGGAATGGGTCGCGATGCCACGCATTCCGGGTCTGGATCGGGACCTGCATCGCGGCAGTACAAATGTCTTGCATACCCCCCTCCCCCATCCCTTCCCCTGCTGACCTTGCGTCTTCATTCCTGCTGTTGCCGTGGCATATCTTATCGGTTTGTTGACTCTCTTGACGTTCGTTCACCTTGAGCTTTTCTACGGCCCGCTGTCATGGACCTTTGCTGTGTCCACACAAAGCTCGACGACCTCAACAACAATAACAGCATTATCACACGGTGTCGCTGCGCCGCGACAGCTCAGGGCCACATCACGAGATCTGGGTGAACAGAGTTCCAGCTCAGCTCCAGCTTCCAGCATCAGGAGTAGCATCAGGAGCAGCATCAGCACACACAGCAGCCGGCGGAATTCGGGGCGCAATGGCCAGCGTCCACGGGATGGCCTTCTCGGGCAGCGAGTTCTCGCTCATCGAGAACAAAGGAGTGGGCGGCGGGTTTCTGTGGCAGGACCCGCACGATGAGGCTGGGCCGGCCGACTTCTTTGACGAGTTTGTGGTCCTCGATGGTGCCGATTCGTCAACAATCTCCACCATGGCACTAGGAGGCGACCTCGGTCGCTTGAGGGGTGCGGGTGTTCCTCTCACGCCACCCGCGACGTCGGGGGTGCCCATGGCGCAGCAGCAGCAGCGCCAGATGCGCGGTGGGCCTGTGGTGGTGGATGCCCATCACCTGGACATGGTCGACATGGGCGGACTGCCGCCGAACTACCGCGAGGGCCCCGGCATGGGCTCTATCTCAGACTCGGAGCTGCTGAAGCTCGAGGGCTTGACGATGCGCTCGCCACGCGCTCAGATGGGCCCCATGTCCTCGTCTGTGCCGCCCTCTCCCACGCGGGGGGCAAGTCCGCGCAAGACAGGCCGCCTCGAGGCACTGTACGTAAAGGCCCGCGACAAGATGGCGACGATGCAGGGGCGGAAAGTCAGACTACAGCAGCCACAGCTCTCAACAGCAAAGATGGAGCCTGTGAAGCGGCGGGCGCCTTCGAAGTCGCACTTCCCCGACTCCCCACCGCCCCGCGATTCCATGCCGCACAACGGCCAGCCGTCGACCTCGGCCATTGAGCTGAATAGTGCGACCTTGGCCGATCTCTTCCCCGGAGCGGACCTCACACCGCTCCACACGCCTCTCGTCAACGGCTTCCCGCCCGCCACCAACGGCGGCCAGGCGGCCTCCTGGTCATTCGCAGACCCAAACTCCTTCTCCACGTCCAGCAGCGACTCCTTCTGGGTTAGCCCGAACGATGCCATGGACATGGACATCGACGACCCCAGCTTCTTCACCACCTCGTTCTCCAGCAACACCGGCGCCTACCACCTCCCAATGCGCCACCAGACCTCCGGCCCCTCCGGCCTGATGATCCACATGCCGCAGCCACGCGGGCCAAGCTCCGCCGTGCTACA
>Ga0247758_1000073_pt1 | contig 69511 bp, 62 predicted proteins | sample UWRJL156409C4_FD_180950 | JGI IMG/M metagenome (GOLD analysis project Ga0247758, IMG submission 180950) | Plant litter microbial communities from Arlington Agricultural Research Station in Wisconsin, United States - UWRJ-L156-409C-4 | ecosystem: Environmental > Terrestrial > Plant litter >... | reverse complement strand
CAGGTTCGCGTGCGCCCCGAACCAGTCAACGTGAGCGTCGCTCAGCGACGCTGGGCTCGACCGGTTCGTCAGTCGGGCCAGCCGAGCTGCGCGCGCACCAGCGCGGCGAGCTCCAGCGGCGGGAACGGCTTGGCGATGACCCCGTCGGCCCCGTGGCCGGCCGCTTCCTCGGGGCTCGCGGTGAGGAGGACGACGGGTACGTCGGCCGTGGTCGGGTCCGAGCGCAGGCGGCGCAGCACCTCGAGGCCGTCGATCCCGGGCATCAGGAGGTCGAGCAGCACCGCGGTCGGGGGATCCTCGGTCGCCGCAGCGAGGCCCGCGGTGCCGTCCTCGGCCAGGCGCGTGCTCCAGCCCGCGCGCTCCAGGCCGAGCTTGGCGGCCTCCCGCATGAGGAGCGAGTCGTCGATCACCAGGATGTCGCGGGGCACGGCCGACACGTTATCCACCCGTCCCGGGGTCGGTGGGGCCGGGTTCCAGCTCGCGCAGCCGGGCGTCGCACGCGGCGACGACGTCCGACACCCCGATGCGGTCGTAGAGCCGGGTGGAGGCATCGCCGGCCGCGGCGGCCAGTCGCAGGGCCCGATGGTAGGCGTGGCGCGCGGCCCCGGCGTCGCCGCGCAGCTCGTGCGCCCGGCCGAGCTGCAGAGCGGCGACGGCCAGTGTCGGGTCGAGGTACAGCGCCCGGCGCAGGAGGACGACCGCCCGCTCGGCGTCGCCGTCCCCCAACGTGGCGGTGCCCTCCTCGAAGGCGGCGAGGGCGTCCGGGCCGGCGGCGGGGGTGGGTGCCGGGCTCGTCGTGGGCGGGGCCGCGGCCGCGGGCTCCGGCTGCGGGGGCGTCGCCATGACCGGCGGCGGGAGGTCCGGCACCGGTGAACCCGGCACCAGGGGCGCCAGCACGGCCGGCCGCGCCGGCAGCTCACTCAGCTGGTCGGCGGTGCCGACGACCAGCACCCCCGTCGGCGTCAGCGCCTCTCGCAGCCGGGCGATCGTGCGGGCCACGGTGGCGGCGTCGAAGTAGATGAGGACGTTGCGGCAGACGACGAGGTCGAAGGGCATCTCACCCGCCGGGGGCATCGGGTCGGCGACCAGGTTGTGCACCGCGAAGCGCACGGGCCGCCGCAGCGCGGGGCCGACCGTCCCGCCCCGTTCGTGGAGCGCGATCCACCGTGCCCGCCGAGTGTCCCCGAGCAGGCGCAGCGATCGCTCCCCGTAGACGCCGCGCCGCGCGTGGGCCAGTGCCGACGGGGCGATGTCGGTGCCGAGGACGTCCACCGGCACGTCGCCGGCCTCCGCGGCGAGCATCGCCAGGGTGTACGCCTCCTCACCGGTGGCGCAGCCCGCGCTCCAGACGCGCACCGCCGCCCGTCCCGCGGCGGTGGCCCCGGCGGCCAGCGCCCGCCAGTCGACGTCGGCCAGCTCGTCGAGGTGACGCAGGAAGAAGGTCTCCTTCACGGTGGTCACGTCGATCAGCGCGTCGATCGTCGCCTGTCGCCAGGCCACGTCCCGGGTGTCGAGCAGGTCGGCCGGCCGCAGCTCGGGGTCGAGCCGGCGCAGCGCGGCCGCCAGCCCGCCGAGCTGCCCGTCGCGCAGGACGAGCCCACCGCGGTCGCGGACGAGGTCGGCCAGGTGCCGCAGGTCGTCGCTCACCGGCTCAGCCTCGCGAGCGCGCCGCCGATCGCTTCCAGGGGCAGCGGCGTGGCCCCTTCACCCAGGGCCGCGGCGGGCATGCCCCACACCGCCGCGCTCTCTCGCGACTCGGCCACGGCCTGCCCGCCCGCGTCGCGCACCGCGCGCACGCCGACGGCGCCGTCGCGGCCCATCCCGGTCAGCACGATCGCCAGCGCGCGCGAGCCCGCCACCCGGGCCAGGGATTCCAGGAGGACGTCGGCCGACGGTCGGTGGCGGGTGTGCGCGGGCTCCGCGGAGAGCCCGAGCCGGCCGTCGGGGGCGAGCAGGAGGTGGCGGTCCTCCGGGGCGACGTGCACCCCGGGCGCCAGCGGTGCGCCCGCGGCGGCGAGGGCGACGGGGACGGCCACGGTGTCGTCCAGCCACGTGGCCAGCCCGGCGGTGAAGCCGGGCGACATGTGCTGGACGAGCAGGATGGGGATCGGGAACGCGGCCGGCAGCGGGGCGAGCACCGCGGCGAGCGCCCGCGGGCCGCCGGCCGAGGCGACCAGGCCGATCACGGTCGGCCGCGGGGACAATCGCAGCGGTGTGGAGGGCGGTCCTGCGTCGGAGGGCGCGGCGGCCGGGGCCGGGGTGCGCGTCTCGTGCGGGGGTGCCGGCCCGCCCTCGGCGCGGGCGAGGGCCACGATCCGGGCCCGGAAGGCCGCGCCGGCCACGGCGTCGTCCAGCTGCAGCGTGGCCTTGGAGACCGCTTCGAGTGCCCCGGCGGCCAGCGCGGCCGTGACGCGGCTCGCGGTCCCGACGTGGGCACTGAGCACGACGACGGGCAGCGGGCCGGCGGCTGCGATGCGGGCGATCGCCTCGGTGCCGTCGGGGGCGCCGGGCAGCTCCAGGTCCATCGTCACGAGGTCGGGTTGCCAGACCGCCAGCTGTTCCAGCAGTTCGCCCGCGGTTGTCGCGGTCCCGACCACCTCGATCGTGCCGTCCGCCTCCAGCAGCCGTCGCAGCCCGCGACCGTAGGCGTACGAGTCCTCGCAGATCGCGACGCGGACGGGCCGGGACGTCGGCGTCATCGCCCGGCCAGCAGCCCGCCGACGGTGTCCAGCAGCGCCTGCTGGTCGAAGCGTGCCTTCACGACCCAGGCGTCGGCTCCGGCGTCCGCCCCGCGCGCGCGGGACCGCTCGTCCTCGCGGGACGTGACGATGACCACGGGAAGGGCCGCACGCGCGGGCTGGGCACGGATGCGCTCCAGCAGCTCCAGCCCGTCCATCCCGGGCATCTGCACGTCGCTGACCACGCACGCGACGTCGCCCTCGCGCTCCAGCGCGGCGAGCGCTGCGCCGCCGTCGCCGGCGGTGACGACCCGGTACCCGGCCGCCTCCAGGATCGTGCGCTCCAGCTCGCGCACGGTGAACTGGTCGTCGACCACGAGGACCTTGGGAGCCAGGGGCGGGAGGGACGGCGTCGAACGGGGCCGCACGGTCGCGTCCCCGCCGGTCCGGGTCAGGTGGGCGGGATCGAGCAGCAGGGCGATCGTCCCGTCGCCCTGCACGGCGGCGCCCAGGTAGCCCGGGACGCCGGCGAGCAGCGGGCCGAGGCTCTTGACGATCGCCTCCTGGTCGCCGAGCAGCGCGTCGCAGGCCACGGCGATCGTGCGGTTGCCGGAGACGACGACCACCGCCGGGCCGCCGTCGGCCAGGGCGGATGCGTCGGCGCCGAGCACGTCGGCGAGGTCGACGAGGCGGACGATCTCGCCCTGCGTCTCGATCGCCGGCCGGCCGCTCAGCTCGTGCGGCGCCTCTCGCCGCAGCACCTCCCGGACGGAGGTCAGCGGCACCCCGTAGCGCACCCCGCCGCGCTGCAGGACGAGCACCTCTCCGACCGCCAGCGTGACGGGCAGCAGCAGCGTCACCTCGGTCCCCGCTCCGGGCGTGCTCTGCATCTCCAGCGCGCCGCCGAGCGACTCCACGTGGCGCTTGACGGCGTCGAGCCCGACGCCACGGCCGGACAGCTCGGTGACGGTCTCGGCGGTGGTGAAGCCCGGGGCGGCGAGCAGGTCGGCCAGCGAGCCGGCGGCCTGGGCCCGGGTGAGCACGTCGGGCGGTACCCCGCGCCCGTCGTCGCCGCAGACGATGGCCACCCGGTGCTCGCGCGCGGCGGCGGAGACCACGATGCGGCCCTCGCGCGGCTTGCCGGCGGCGACGCGTTCGGCGGGCGGCTCGATCCCGTGGGAGACGGCGTTGCGCAGCAGGTGGATGAGGATCTCCGAGAGACCGTCGAGGATCGAGCGGTCCAGCGGCGTGTCCTCGCCCCGCAGCTCGAGCCGCACCTCCCGGCCGGCGGCGTGGGCGACGTCCCGGACGGCGCGGCCGAGGGCGCCGGTGATCGTGTCGAGCGGCAGCGTGCGCAGCTCCAGGACCGTGTCCTGCAGCTCGGTGACCAGGAGGTGCCCGCGCTCCAGCTCTTCCTCCAGCTCGTCGGCCGAGCCGTCGCCCTGCCCGACGAGGTGCTCCATCCGCCCGCGGTGCAGGGCGGTCTCGCCCACGGTGTCGAGCAGACGGTCGACCTTCTCGGCGCTGACCCGCAGCGTGCGGGACGGCCCGGGGGAGAGGATCGCGGGTGGGGCGGGCGGTGCCTCCTCCGTCTCGTCAGGCTCCGCGACCGGCTCGGCCGCGGAGCCCGCCGTGGTCCCCGACCCAGCCGCCTCGGCCGCCAGCGCCGCCAGCGTGCCCGGCACGTCGTCGACGTCGTCGTCCATCGCCGCGCGGATCGCGTCGAGCGCGCGCAGCAGCACCGGTACTCGCCCGCCGTCCAGGGCCTCGTGCTCCCGGGCCGGCTCCAGCACGGTCTCGATCCCGGCGGCGAGGTCCCCGATCTCCGCGAAGCCGAACATCCCGGCGCTGCCCTTGATCGAGTGGACGTCGCGGAACAGCGACGCGACCGCGTCGCCCTCGGCGCCGCCGGCCTCGGCCTGCAGCAGCGTGGCGCTCATCCGGTCGAGGCGCTCGAGCGCCTCCTCCTGGAAGATCGCCAGCAGCCGCTCGTCCATCAGGCGCTCCGCTCCTGGGCGGCGTCGAGCACGGCCGTGACGTCCAGCACGCCGATCAGCCGGTCCTCGTGCAGGACGGTGCGCGTGAGGAACGGGCCGTCGAGGCCGCCGGGCTGGGCGGCGACCGTGAGCTCCTCGACCTCGGCCGCCGTGGTGATGGCCAGCCCGGCCCGGCGGCCCCCGTCCTGGACCACGGCGATACGCCGCGGCGGCGGCGCGCCCTCGACGTGCAGCAGCCCGTCGAGGCGCACCACGGGGAGGATCTCCCCGCGCAGGTTGCACACGCCGAGCACGTGCGGCCCGGCGCCCGCGACCGGGACGACGGTGCGCGCCTCGGTGACCTCGCGGACCCAGGCGACGTCGAGCGCGTAGTGCTCTGGGCCCAGGCCGATGCGCAGGTAGGTGCTCACGCGGAGCCGGGCGAGCGGGCCCCGGGCGTGCGGCCGTCCGGGGCCAGGCCGTGGCGTTCCAGCAGGTCGGCCAGGTCGCCGGACAGGCGCTCGACGCGCTCGGTCGTCTCCACGCGCTGGTCCTGCTCGGCCGACAGCTGTTCGACGGCGTCGCGGATCTGGCCGAGGGCGACCGCGACCTGCTCGGCGGCCAGGCGTTGCTGCTCCGTCGCGCGCAGGCTCTGGGCCAGCTCCTCGGAGGACGACCGCATGAGGCGGCTGACCTCGTCGGCCTGTTCGGTGCCCCGCTCGGTGGCGAGGATCGTGGCGTTGGTGTCGTCGCGGACCTGGGTGACGATCTCCCGGATCGACGCGGTCGAGCGGGCCGAGCGCTCGGCGAGCTTTCGCACCTCGCCCGCGACGACCGCGAAGCCGCGCCCCGTCTCCCCGGCCCGGGCCGCCTCGATCGCGGCGTTGAGCGCGAGCAGGTCCGTGCGTTCGGCGATCTCGTTCAGCAGCGTGAGGATCTCGCCGATCTCCTGGCTGGAACGGCCCAGGGCGAGCGACCGCTCTGAGATCGTGGAGACCTGCGCGCGCATCTCGTCCATCGTGGCCGTCGTCTGGTGCGCGGCGCTCGCGGTGGTCTGGGCGCCGGCGGCGATCGACGAGGCGGCGGCGCTGAGCTCCTCCACCGTCGCGGCGACCTCGGCGATGGCCGCCGACTGTTCGGACGTCGCGGCCGCGGACTCCTGGGCGGCGGCGCGCATCTCCAGGCTGGTCTCGGTGAGCGTGCCGACGGTGTGGCGCACGCCGCGGAACAGCCGGTCGAGGACGCGCACGGAGTACAGGGTGATCGCCAGCGTGAGCAGCGCGGCGACGATGCCGGCGACGATCGCCATGAGCTGCGCCTCGGCGCTGTCGTTCTCGGCCTCCTGCAGGAACCGGGGAAGGTCCTCGGACTCGGTGTCGGCGAACGTGGTCATCTTCGCCTCGGTGGCGTTGAGCGCGGCGCGGAAGTCGTCGATCCGGGCTCGGCGCTCGGCGCGCGTGGCCCCACCGAGGACGTTCTCGGTGACGGTGGTCAGCCGCCGCTCGGCCTGACGGACGGCGGAGAGCTGGTCGAGCGCCTGGTCGTCGACGTCCCCGCGGGCCAGGACACGGCTGAGGATGGGGGAGAACGCGGCCTCCAGCGTCCGCATGGTGGCCAGGTCGGCGGGCTGCCCGTCGTCGATGTAGAGGTCGGCGACCTCGGCGCGGTCGAGCACGTTCTGGCGCAGCGCCCCGATGCCCTCCAGCGTCACGGCCTGGCGGGCGACGCGCTGGTAGCTCTGCTCGGCGGCGTCGTAGCGCCAGATCGTCACCGCGACCGCGGCGGCGAGGATCACGACGATCACCGTCCCGCCGAAGGCGATCGTCCGTGCGGGTCCTTCGAGTCGCGATGGCACGGCCCGATCGTAGCCTTCGGGCGGGCCCCGGCCGGGTGGCGGCTTTCAGGCCTCGGCGATGACTCGGCGGATCCGCTTGCTGGACACGCCACCCTTCACCCCGAGGCCCTGGGCGAAGTGGCTCATGCGCAGCTCCTCGAGCAGCCACGGGACCTCGCGCAGCGCGGCGGGACGCGGCCGGTCGCCCAGCGCGTCGAGGCGGGCGCGGTAGGCCTCCTCCAGGTCGTGGACGGCGATCATGCGGTTCTGGTCGAGGCCCGCGGCGTTCTGCACCCGCTCCAGCCGGTGCGCCGCGCCGCGCAGGTACCGCTCCACGTCCGGTAGCCGGTCGGCGCCGGTGGCCGCGAGGAAGCCGGGGTAGACGAGACGTCCGAGCTGGCGGGCGACGTCCAGACGGGTGGCCTGCAGCACGTCGTCGGCGGGCAGGGCGTCGAGCGCGAGCTCCACCGCGCGGGCGGCGTCGAGGATCTTCACGGCGTCGTCCAGCACGGCGCTGGTGCGCGCCGCCAGGCCCCCGGCCACGTGGTTGCGGAGCCGGTTCCAGCCCGCCTCGTCCCACGCGGGCCCGCCGGCCTCGGCGGTCAGCCGGTCGATCGACGCGAGGATCGCGTCCTCCAGGATCGCGCCGAGGTTGCCGTGGGGCGCGCCGGCGAGGGTCAGCGTCGCGTTCGTCCCGAGCCGGTCGAGCACTGGCTTGGCGGGGGAGGGCACGGTGAGCAGCAGCAGGCGCCGCGTCCCGCCGACCATCGCCGCCAGCTGCGCCGCGGGGGTGTCGACCATCCGCACGCCGACGGTGGCGCCCTCGTCGACCAGCGTCGGGTAGGCGCGCACCGCGCCGCCGGTGCCGGGCAGGTCGACCTCGCGCGGCAGCGTCCCCAGGTCCCACGTGACGATCCCGCCGCGGGCCAATCCCGGGACGGCGGCGGCGAGCTGGGCCTGCAGGCGGGGCCGCAGCTCCTGGCGCAGCGCGTCCAGGTCGTAGCCCTCGGTCAGCAGGTCGCCGTTCTCGTCCTCCACCCGGAACGTCATGCGCAGGTGGGCGGGCAGCTGGTCCAGCGCCCACGTGCCGGCGGGGACGCGTACGCCGCGCAGCGCCTCGATCTCCCGGCGCAGCGCGTCGAGCAACGGCTCGGTCCGGGGCTTCAGCCGCTCCAGCAGTGCGGTGGCCACGTCGGGGACGGGCACGAGCGGGTGACGAAGGTCCTTGGGCAGCATGCGGATCAGGGTGGTCACGAGCTCGTGGCGCATCCCGGGGACGAGCCACTCGAAGCCCGCCTGGTCCATCGCGCCGAGGGCGGCGAGCGGCACGTGCACGCTGACGCCGTCCTGCTCGCTGCCCGGCTCGAAGTGGTAGCTCAGGCGCATCGTCACGCCGTGCTGCTTCCAGCCGTTGGGCCGGGCGCGCGGGTCGATCGCCGCGGCGGCGTCGGCGTCCAGCAGCACGTCCTGGGTGAAGGTCAGCCGCTCGGGGTCCTCCAGGCGCGTGCGCTTCCACCACTTGTCGAAGTGCGCGCCGGAGACGACGTCGGCGGGGATCCGCTCGTCGTAGAACGCGTAGATCTTGTGGTCGTCGGCGACGATCCCGCGGCGGCGGACCCGGTGCTCGACCGTCTCGGCCTCCTCGCGCTGGCGCCGGTTCTCCTCCATGAACAGGTGGTCGCCCTTGCGCCGGTCCCACCCGCCCTCGACCAGGGCCCGGCGGATGAACAGCTCGCGGGACAGCGTGGGGTCGATCGCCCCGTACGCGACGGTGCGGCCCGCCACGATCGGCAGCCCGTAGAGCGTCACGCGCTCGGTGGCGACGACCGAGCCGCGCTGGGCGTCCCACCGCGGCTCCTCGTACACGCGGCGCACGAGGTCCCCGGCCAGCGGCTCGACCCATTGCGGCTGGATCCGGGCGGCGGTGCGGCCCCACAGGCGCGACGTCTCCACCAGCTCGGCGACCATCACCCAGCTCGGCTGCTTCTTGGCGAGGGTCGAGCCGGGGAAGATCGCGAAGCGGGCGTTGCGCGCGCCCAGGTACTCGCGTTTGCTCTGGTCCTTGAGGCCGACGTGGGAGAGCAGGCCGGACAGCAGCGCGACGTGGATGTGCTGGTCGTCGCCCGGCTCCTGGTTGATCGTCACACCGGCCCGGCGCGCGGCCTGGCGCAGCTGCGAGGCCAGGTCCTGCCATTCGCGGATGCGCAGGTAGTGCAGGTACTCGCGCTTGCACTGCTTGCGGAACTGGTTGCCGGACAGCTCGCTCTTCTGGGCGCGCAGGTACCGCCACAGGTTGAGGTAGGCGGTGAAGTCGGAGTGCTCGTCGGCGAACCGGGCGTGCTGCTCGTCGGCCGCCTGCTGCTTGTCCGCGGGGCGCTCGCGCGGGTCCTGGATGGACAGCGCGGCGGCGATGATGATCACCTCGTCCGCGCACGAGAGCTTGTCGGCCTCGAGGACCATGCGGCCCATCCGCGGGTCGACGGGGAGTTGGGCCAGGCGGCGGCCGAGCTTGGTCAGGCGCTTGCCGGCGTCGGCGTGGCGGTCCAGCGCGCCGAGCTCGTGGAGCAGCGCGATGCCGTCGCGGATCTGGCGGCTGTCGGGCGGGTCCAGGAAGGGGAAGTTCTCGATCTCCCCGAGCCCGAGCGCGGCCATCTGCAGGATCACCGAGGCGAGGCTGGTGCGTAGGATCTCCGGTTCGGTGAAGCGGTCGCGCTCGGCGAAGTCGTCGTCGGCGTAGAGACGGATGCAGATGCCGTCGGACGTGCGGCCGCAGCGACCGGCGCGCTGGTCGGCCGACGCCTGGGAGATCTTCTCGATCGGCAGCCGTTGGACCTTCAGCCGCGCGCTGTAGCGGCTGATGCGTGCGGTGCCGGGATCGACGACGTAGCGGATGCCGGGAACCGTGAGCGACGTTTCGGCGACGTTGGTGGCGAGCACGACGCGGCGCTTGGTGCGCGTGCCCGTCTCGAACACCCGCTGCTGCTCCGCGGTGGAGAGGCGGGCGTACAGCGGCAGGATGTCCACGCCGGTCTTGAAGCGGCCGTTGAGCGCGTCGGCGGTGTCGCGGATCTCTCGCTCGCCACTGAGGAAGACGAGCACGTCGCCCGGGTTGCCGGGGTGCTCGCGCAGCAGCTCGTCCACCGCGTCGCCGATCGCGTCGGTCTGGTCGCGCTCGGCCTGCTCGCCCTCGCCGTCCGGGTCGACCACCGGCTGGTAGCGGATCTCCACCGGGTACGTGCGGCCGGAGACCTCGACGATCGGCGCGTCCCCGAAGTGCTTGCTGAACCGCTGGGGATCGATCGTGGCCGACGTGATGATCAGCTTGAGGTCGGGCCGGCGGGGAAGGATCCGCTTGATGCAGCCGAGGAGGAAGTCGATGTTGAGGCTGCGCTCGTGAGCCTCGTCCACGATGATCGTGTCGTACCGCTTCAGCAGCGGGTCGCGCTGGATCTCGGCGAGCAGGAGTCCGTCGGTGACCAGGCGTACGAGCGTGTCCTCGCCGGACTGGTCGTTGAACCGCACGGCGTAGCCGACGGCGCCGCCGAGGGGCACGTCCAGCTCGTCGGCGATGCGCTGGGCGACGGTGCGGGCGGCCAGGCGGCGCGGCTGGGTGTGGGCGATCGTCCCGTGGATGCCCCGGCCCAGCTCCAGGCAGATCTTCGGCAGCTGCGTCGTCTTTCCCGAGCCCGTGGCACCGGCGACGACGACCACCTGGTGGTCGCGGATCGCCTCCAGCAGCTCGTCCTTGCGCGCGCTGACCGGCAGCTGCGGCGGGTACGTGATCTTGGGAACGGCCGCCTCGCGGCGGGCGATGCGGGCCTCCGCGTTCTCGGAGCGGGAGGCCCGGCGGGGCTTGGCGGGCGGCGGCACCCCATCAGGGTACGTCCCCGGGCCTCGGGCCCTCACGGCGCCGCCGAACCGGTCGAGCTGAGCCCCGCTCAGCGACGCTCAGATTGACTGGTTCGGCCGGCCGTCCAGGATCGGCCGCTCGTGGTCGACCGCTCGGCGGTGTGCCCGTCACCGACCGCGACGAGGAGCCCGCCGCGGCGGGCCAGCGCGCGGGTCGACCGGCTGCTGGGCGCGGCGGCGGGAGACCAGGTGAGACCGTCGGGGGACGTGATCGCGACGCCCTCGCCGGTGGCCAGGAAGCGCGCGCCGGTCCACAGGACCGCGTCGAGGTTGACGCTGACGCCCGAGGGCTGCGGCGTCCAGGTCCGCCCGTCGTCCACCGAGGTGAGGATCCCGCCGTTGTGGCCGACGACGACGAACCGCCCGGCGCCGGCCGCGACCCCGGTCTGGAAGCGGCGGAATCCCACGGAGAGCAGGTCCCAGACGCCGTCCGCGCCGCGCCGGGCGATGGTGCCCGCGCCCGCCGCGACGATCGTGGAGCCGGCCGCCGCGAACCCGCGCACCGAGTGGAAGGCCGGGAACGAGATGCGGGTCCAGCGCACGCCGTCGCGGGAGCGCAGGAGCCGGCCCCGGTCCCCGCCGGCCAGGTACGCGCCGAGGCTCGGCTGCCACGAGACGGTGTGGAGGTTGAGCGTGGTGCCCGAAGAGCGCGGTCGCCAGCCGCGCACGCCGTCGACGGAGGTGAGGATCACCCCGCTGGCGCCCACGGCCACGAACCGGCCCGGCCCGCGGGCCACGCCGTAGAGGTCCTCGCCGGTCGGCCGGGGCGCGCGGACCCACGTCCGGCCGTCGCGGGACGTGGCCAGCCCGCCGTGGCCGCCCACCGCCACGAAGCGCCCGGCCCCGGCGGCGACGGAGAGGAACGCGCAGGGCATCGCCGTCGCCTCGGTCCGCCAGCGCACACCGTCGGAGGAGCTGACGATCGTGCTCTGGTCGCCCACCGCGACGAAGCGCGTGCCCGTCCACGCCACGCCGCGCAGGTCGGCGGTGGTCGGGCTCGTGCTCTCCCCCCAGGTGGCGCCGTCGGGGGACCGCAGCAGCGCGCCGCCCGACCCGGCGGCCACGAACGTGCGCGGCGAGGCGACGACGCCGCGGAGGATCTCGTCGGCGGGATCGGGCCGGCCGTCGAAGGGACCGCCGGCCTGTGACAGCAGCGTCGCGCCGAAGTCCCCCACGGCCACGATGCGATCTCCCCGCGCCCCGAGCTGCCACAGGAACGGGCGCGGCGCCTCCTCGCTGTGGGTGGGGAGCGGACGGGTGATTCGGGGCGTCCAGGCGAGGCCGTCGACGCTGGCCAACACCGTGGCGTCCTGCCCGCTGAGCAGGATCGTTCCTCCCGTGGCGGTCGCGCCCCACAGCGCGTTCGTCGTCCCGGAAGGCACCGCTGTCCAGGCCAGGCCGTCGGTCGAGCGCAGGATCGTCCCGTTGGCGCCCGCGGCGACCACGAGCCCCGGCTGGGCGGCGACGGCGCGCAGCCCCTGGTTGGGGATCCCGGTGGCCAGCGTCCACGTCACGCCGTCGCGGCTGCTGAGGATCGCGCCGACGTCACCGACGACGACCCAGCGGGTGCCGGTCCAGACGATGCCGCGCAGGTCGTGGGTGGTGGGGGTGCGGCGCACCGTCCAGCGCCGCCCGCCGCGGGAGGTGGCGATCAGGCCGTTGGAGCCGACGGCCACGAGCTCGGCACCGTGGGCGGCGACGTTGGCCAGCGTCAGCCCGCCGCCGGGCGCCGTCCGGCAGTTCGCCGGGGTGACGGCGGTGGCCGCGGCCGGAAAGGTGGCGAGAGCCGCGAGCAGACCGGCCGCGACGGAGAGGAGGAGACGTCGGCGTGGCACGCGCGCAGGATGACAGGAGGACCGCGATCGGGCGCCGAAAAGTAGGCTTCGCGGCGTGAACGCGAACGTACAGGTGGATCCGAGGCTTCCCGTGATCGTCGGGGTGGGCGAAGTCGTCCGCCGCCCGGGCGACGGCGGCCCGACCGAGCCCGCGGCGCTGATGGCCGAGGCCGTGCGCGCCGCGCTGGCCGACGCCGGCGTGGGGGAGACGCCACTCGGCCGCGTCGGCGTGCTCGGCGCGGTGCCGTCCGCGGCGTGGACGGACGGCGATCCCGCGCGCCGGGTCGCCGATCTCCTGGGGACCGCCGACGTGCCGACGATGCGGTCGAGCATGCAGGGCGGCAACGGCCCGCAGCTGATGGTCAACGTCCTCGGTGAGCGCATCCAGGCGGGCGCGCTCGACGCGGCGATCGTCTGCGGGGCCGAGTCGCTGAGCACCCTGGCCGGGCTGCTGAAGAAGGGTGAGGCGCCCGACTGGCCCGCGGCCGACGCCGCGCGCCGGGCCGACGAGGTGCTGGAGGAGGACCGGGCCTCGGGGACCGAGGCCGAGGCGGCCGTCGGCCTGATCGCGCCGATCATGGCCTACCCGCTGATCGAGAACGCGATCCGGGTGGACTCCGGGGAGACGCCGTCCGCGCACCAGGACCGCATCGCCGGGCTGTGGTCACGCTTCAGCGAGGTCGCGGTCGGCCAACCGGCGGCCTGGGCGCCGAAGGCCTACTCCGCGGATGAGCTGGCGACCCCGTCGCCGTCCAACCGCCAGGTGACGCTGCCGTACACCAAGCTCCTCAACTCCAACATCCAGGTCGACCAGGGCGCGGCGCTGCTGCTGTGCTCGGCCGGGACCGCCGCCGAGCTGGGCGTCCCGCGGGACCGCTGGGTCTTCCTCCACGCCGGTGCACGAGCGACCGACGAGTGGTTCCTCTCCGAGCGCCGCGACCTGCACCGGTCCCCGGCGATCCGGGCCTGCGGCCGCGCGGTGCTCGCCCACGCGGGCATCACGGCGGATGAGCTGGGCCCGATCGACCTGTACTCCTGCTTCCCCGCGGCGGTGCAGCTCGCCGCACGCGAGCTGGGCCTGCCGCTCGACGATCCCGACCGTCCCCTCACCGCCACCGGCGGCCTGACGTTCTTCGGCGGTCCGGGCAACGACTACGCCACGCACGGCATCGCGGCGGTCGTCCGGCAGCTGCGTGCGGCGGAGCCGGGGACGATCGGCCTCAGCACCGCGCTGGGCTGGTACGCGACCAAGCACGCCCTCGGGCTGTACGGCAACGCGCCGCCCGAGGTGGCGTTCGTGGCCTACGACGCGCGGCCCGACCCGGTCGCGCCCCGAGAGGTCGCCGCGCCGGCCGACGCCGAGGCGACGGCCGAGACGTGCACGCTGATCTACGACCGGGACGGGGCGCCCAGCTACGGGATCCTCTTCGCGCTGCTCGACGACGGCCGGCGTGTCCTGGGCAAGAGCGACGACCCGGCGGTGATGGCCGCGATGGCGACCGACGCGTTCCTCGGGTCCCGCGTGCGCATGGCCGCCGACCGGTCGTTCACGCCGGCCTGACCCCGGCCTGAGAGGATGAGGGTCCCCTAACTCCCGATCCTGGAGATCCCATGGCCGTCGTGAAGATCAACGCCATCGAAGTGAGTCCCGAGCACGGTCCGATGCTCGAGCAGCGCTTCGCCACCCGGGCCGGCGAGGTCGAGAAGCAGCCGGGCTTCCTCGGCTTCGAGCTGCTGCGGCCGGTCGAGGGCGAGACGCGCTACTTCGTCTACACCCGCTGGGAGGACGAGGAGTCGTTCCAGGCCTGGGTCAAGAGCGAGGCGTTCACCCGCGGGCACTCCCAGCAGGCGCAGGACCGTGGCGAGCGGCCCGCGGCCCACGGCTCCAGCGTCCTCTCGTTCGAGGTCGTCCAGAGCGTCCAGGCGGTCAGCCCGGCCTGACCCCAGCGCCGAGTGTCACTTTATGCGTCGTACGGGCGCAAAAGGTGACACTCGGCGCCCTGAGTCCGGCCGTCAGGCGCCGACGAGCTGCGCGCTGCGGTCCCACAACCCACTGGCGTTGGCGGGATCGAGCGCCGCGCCGTTCGGCGTCTTGAGCTTGCGCTTGAAGTAGTAGGCGCCGTCGACCAGGTCGCTCGCCGGGGCCGAAGCGAGGTAGACCAGGGTGTCGGCCCCCTGCTCGGAGGTGGTGAGGAAGCGCTTGACGAACGTCCGGTACGGCAGGCCGATGATGCCGCTGTCGCGGGCGAAGCCGCTGGCCACCGTGCCGGGGTGGAAGCAGTACGAGGTCACCGTGGTGCCGGTCCAGCGGCGCGGCAGCTCGGCGGTGAAGAGGATGTTCTCCAGCTTGCTCGTCCCGTAGACCGGGAACGACCGGTACTTGCGGTCCTCCCAGTCCAGGTCGTCGAGCTTGAGCCGCCCGCCGCGGTGGGCCTCGCTCGCCGTGCCGACGACCCGGGCCGCCGGCGCCGCCTCCAGCTGCGGGCGCAGCAGCTCGGTCAGCAGGAACGGCGCGAGGTGGTTGACCTGGAACGTCAGCTCGTGGCCGTCGTCGGTGGTCGTCCGCTCCGGCCAGATCCCGCCCGCGTTGTTGGCGAGCACGTCGATCTGGCTCACGGTCCCCGCGATCTCGGTGGCGAGGTCGCGCACCGCGGCCAGCCGGGCGAAGTCGGCGGCGATCAGGCGGGGACGGGGTGACCCCGCCGCCTCGATGCGGTCGCCGAGGGTCGCGAGCTTGGACTCCGAGCGGCCGACGGCGATCAGGTCCGCGCCCGCTGCGGCCAGCTCCAGGGCGGCGGCCGCGCCGATGCCGTCGCTGGCGCCGGTCAGCACGATCGTCTTGCCGGTCAGGGAAGGGGTCGTCGTCATCCCGGGAGTTTCCCCCATTCCCCACCGAAGCGGCAGACATAGAGCACGGCGGCGACCGACGTGGCGAGGTTGAGGCTGGAGACGCCGGGCCGCATCGGGATGCGCACGCGGGCGTCGGCGGCCTCCAGGAGCGGGGCGCTCAGCCCGTCGCGCTCGGTGCCGAAGGCGAGGATCGTCCGGGGATCCACGCGGGCCGGGTCGAGCGGCTCGCCTTCGGGATCGACCGCGAGCAGCGGGCGGCGGGGAGCCGCACCGTCGACCCGGCCCACCGGCGGCCCGTCGATCCGCGCCACCGGCAGGGCGTAGTGCAGGCCGGCGGCGCCCCGCAGCGCGTCGGGGCTCCATGGGTCCTGGTCCCCGGTGGTCAGCACGCCGGCCGCGCCGGCCCCGGCGGCCACGCGCACGCACGCGCCGAGGTTGGAGAGGTTGCGCGGATCCTCCAGGAGGACGATCGGGCCGGCCGCGGGGTCCTCCAGCAGCGCGGCGACGTCGACCGCGGGACGTTCCGCCACGGCCATCACCCCGGTACGCGGGGCCCGCGGTGCCAGCTCGGCGAAACGCTCGGGGGAGATCGTCCGGGCCGCTGCGCGCATCGTGGTCGCGACGTCGGGGGCGAGCTCGCGCGCCAGCCGATCCAGCTCGGCCGGATCCGTGGTCGCCACCTCGATCACCGTCGCGCCGAAGCGCAGCGCGTGCTTGAGCGCGTGGAAGCCCTCGAGCACGGCGAGGTCGGGCGACCGGCGGGCGGCCCGGAAGCGGTCGACGGCCGCGCGGGCCTGGGGGTCGGTGAAGGGAGCGGGCATCCGGGGGTTTCGTGGTGATCGGGCACCGTCGCCGGGCCCCCGTGCAGTATCGCGTCACAGAACGGCGGACCGGTCGGCGACGACCGCTTGACCCGGCGGGTCAAGCGGGTGCAGGATCGATCGTCCATGCTCCTTCGGGCCACCCGTTCATGCGCGGCGCGTTCCGGGTGGTGAAGCTGAAGGGGACGTAGGGACGGGGGGCGACGCCGCAACTTCGCCGGACGGGGGCCGTTTCCGTCTGCGTGTTCCGCTCCGCTTCCGTCGCCCTCTGCCTCTCGCTCCTTGCCTGCGTCGCTGCGATGGCCGGCGCGCACGGCGCTCAGGCCGGGACGTTGAGCGGCGTGAACAACTGCAGCGGCAGCCACGGCGAGTGCGGGCCCGGCGACTTCTCGCTGGTCTTCACCGCCGCCCCCGGGGAGCGCAATGCGGTCACGTTGACCGGGGTCACCGGCGGGTACGAGCAGGCATGGCGGGTGGAGGACGCCACGGCTCCGCTCGCCGTGGAGCCGTCGAGCCGGTGCGCAGCGGTCGACGCCCATCGGGCGAGCTGCCCTGCGGGAGGGCCGGCCGTCAGGCTCGGGGACGGGGACGACACCCTGCGCGTGGACGGCCCGTGGACGGGGTACATGAGCGCGCGCGGAGAGGAGGGGGACGACGCCGTCGACCTGAGCGGTCCGGTCTCGTCCGATCCGTTGCGATCGGCATCGATCGACGGCGGGCTCGGCGACGACACGATCGTCGGGACGGGCAAGTCGGACACCATCGTGCTGTCCGCGGGGCACGATCGGGTCACCGGCATCAACGGGGCCGGCCCGGCGTCGGACGCGGAGCTGTGGAGCGACGACGCGTCGATCTGGGACGTCGACCTCGCCGCGGGCACCGCGATCCACGGGAACGACCGCACCGACGTCACGGGAACCGCTCGGGTGCTGGTCGGCGGCGGGACAGTGCGAGGGGACGAGCACGACAACTGGTTGACGTCGAACGGCGTGGTGGACGGGCGCGGCGGGAACGACAGCGTCGACGGGAAGGGCACGCTGTCCGGCGGTGACGGAGACGACGAGATCTACGCGACCGGTGCGAGCACGGCGGAAGGGGGCCCGGGCGACGACTGGATCAGCGCGGCGCCCGGGGCACCCCTCGTCGCGACCTGCGGCGCGGGCATCGATCACGTGAGCGCCTCCGCCCAGGCCCCGCCCCGGGTGGACGCCACGTGCGAGCTCGTTGCCGTCGGGCTCTGGGGGGCCGGTGAGGCGGCTGCCCAACCGGTGGAGAGCAGCAGCCGGGTGAGCGTGCGGGTCTCGTGCCCGCGGCGCAAGGCCCCGTGCCGGGGGAGGGTGCGCGTCTCCGGGCTGCCGGGATCGGTCGCGTACGCCGTGCCCCGCAACCGCACGAGGGCCGTCCGTGTCGCCAAGCGCGGGCACCGGCCCCAACGCCGAGCCGGTCGCATCCGGGTGACCGTGAGCCCGGGGCACGACACGGCACCGCACGCCTGGTGGGCGCCGCCGCGCCGGGTCGTCGCCCGCTGACGCACAGCACAGCGGATGTGCGGTGCGCCCGCCACGGGTTCAGGGACGCAGCTGGACACGAAGGCACTCGTGCCGCGACGATCCCCCGATGCGGCGCCTCCTGACGATCCCGATCAGCCACTTCTGCGAGAAGGCGCGGTGGGCTCTGGACCGGGCCGATCTGGTGTACGAGGAGGAGCGGCACATCCAGGGCGTGCACCAGTGGGTGGCCCGGCGCGCGGGCGGCGGCAGGACCCTGCCGGTGCTGGTGGAGGACGACCTGGTCCTCTCGGAGTCGGAGGAGATCCTGCGCTACGCCGATCGCCACCTTCCCGCCGAACGCCGGCTGTTCCCGGAGGATCCGGCGGCGCTGGACGACGTGCTCACCCTCAGCCGGCAGCTCGACGAGGGCCTCGGGCCGGACGGCCGCCGGTGGATCTACGCGCAGATGCTGCCGCTGAAGCCGCTGCTGCTGAAGTACAACAACCAGGGCGTGCCCCGGCGCGAGGACTGGACGATGCGGGCCTTCTTCCCGATCGTCGCCCGCTTCGCTCGCCGCGAGCTGAACATCGTGCCGACGACGATCGCCGACGACGAGCCGCGCGTGCGGCAGGCGTTCGACGAGATCGCGGCCCGGCTGGCCGACGGCCGGCTCTACCTGTGCGGCGAGCACTTCACCGCCGCCGACCTCACGTTCGCGTGCCTGGCCGCCCCCGTCATCTGCCCGCAGGGGTACGGCGTGCCGCTGCCCCAGCCGGACGAGCTGCCGATCGCGCTGGCCGAGACCGTCCGGGAGTTCCGCGCCCACCCGGCGGGCGTGTTCGCGCTCGAGCTGTACCGCACCCAGCGCGGGACCCGGGCCCGCGCGTAGTTGCCGCCCGCCCGCCCCGCCGCCCACGCCGCCGCCGGACCTGGTTGCATCTCGTCGTTCATGTCACAGGTCGATCAGCTCCAGAACGCCGAAGAACACGTCGCGCAGATGCGCGAGGAGGAAGAGCGCGCCGAGCGCGAGGTCCGTGAGGAGGAGCTGCGCCGCGCGCCGCTCGCCGACACCGCGACCAAGCGCCGCACCGCGGTCACCGCGCCCCTCACGCAGATCAAGACGATGGTCAACATGCGGGTCGGGCCGTTGCCCGAGCTCGACGAGCTGGCCATCTCGATCAAGGAGACCGGCCTGCTGCACGCGCCGCTCGTCCGGTCGACGGGGGAGGACGAGCAGCCCTACGAGCTGCTCGCCGGCCGCCGCCGCTTCGGGGCGATGGGCCTCATCGACGCCGTGGACGGCCCGCGGGACGACTGGCCGTTCACGCTGATCGACGGGGTCTCGCGCCGTGAGGCGCTGACGATGCAGTTCGCGGAGAACTTCCACCAGAGCAAGCCGGAGCCGGTGCAGTTCGCCCGCGCGGCCCGCGCGATCATGAGCGAGGACGAGGGGTTGACGGCCGCGGACGTGTCCCGCCTGGTCGGCGCGCCGCCGGCGTGGACGCGCAAGGCGCTGCGCCTGCTGGACCTGCCGGAGTCGATCGTCGAACGGGTGGAGCAGGGCGACCTGTCCTTCACCGTCGCCGACATCGTGCGACGCGGCATCGCCCGGGGAGACGTCTCGGCCGACGAGGCGCAGGATCTGGTCGAACAGCACGCCGACGGTGACCTGGCCAGCGGCGAGCTGAAGGAGAAGGTGGGCTACGTCCCGCCGCCGCCGAAGAACTACGACGAGCTGTCCCGCCAACTGGACGAGTCGCGTTGGGCGGCGAACCGGGCCGGCGGCGACGCCGGGATGGACGCCGAGCAGCGCGACTGGGACGCCAGGGCGGCCGGGACGGACGGCGGCTCGGCGCTGGGCCACGCGGCGCGGCCGACCGGGCCGGCCGGGTTGGGGGCGTCCGTGGTGCCGCTGTCGGAGGCGGACGCGCTGGAGCCGGAGGAGCTGGACGCCTACGTCCTGGGCCTGCTGCTGGGCCGGGTCGCCAGCGACGAGCAGCGCGCGGTGCTGGGCTTCGCGGGCGAGGAGGAGGCGCAGACCTACGCCTTCTCGCTGCTGCCCCACGAGCGGCTGGCGGTCATCCGCAGCATGGCCGAGGAGCTGCTGATCGCCGATCCGCAGCCGCCGCGCGCCTTGCGTGGGAAGCTGCGCCCTGTACCTGGCCCCTGACCGACCCCCACCCGAGGAGATCCACCGTGACCACCGCACCCCTCATCACCGGCGTCGACTTCAAGACCGTGTTCGTCAAGGACTGGCCGGCCGCCACGGAGTTCTACGGCACCACGCTGGGCCTGCCGTGCAGCGTCGAGTACGGCCAGATCGACGGTGCCGAGTTCGAGACCGGCAACCTCACGCTGCAGCTCATGAACGCCGAGGCGATCGGCCGCGAGTTCGTGGCCAGCACCCACCCGATCGGCTTCCACGTCGAGGACGTCGCGGCGGCCCGCGCCGAGCTGGAGGCCCGCGGCGTCACGTTCCTGGCCGACACGCTCGACTCCGGCGTCTGCCACATGGCGTTCTTCGCCGACCCGGACGGCAACGCCCTGATGCTCCACCACCGGTACGCCCCCAAGTCCTGATGCGAGGAGGGGCGCCGAGTGTCACTTTGTGCGTCTGGTGGACGCATAAGGTGACACTCGGCGCCCCGGGGCCCGCTCGTCGCGGTGACCGCTTCGCCGGAAGCGGCTAGGCGCGCTCCAAGACGACCACCGGGATGTCCCGGTCGGTCTTGGCCTGGTAGTCGTCGTAGGCCGGCCACCGCTGGACCATCTCGGCCCACAGCGCCGGCTTCTCCTCGGCGGTCGCGGTGCGCGCCCGCGCGGTGAACTTGTCGGCCTTGACCTGCAGCGTGACCTCGGGGTTCTCCTGCAGGTTGAGGTACCAGGCCGGCGGCTCGTCGGCCCCACCCTTGGACGCGACGATGAGGTAGTCGTCGCCCGCGGTGCCGTAGATCAGCGGGGTCGGGCGGGGCTCGCCCGACTTGCGGCCCGTGGTGGTGAGGATGAGGGCGGTGGTGCCCTGCCAGTCGTGGCCCTCCTCACCGTCGGTCTCCTCGTAGCGTTTGACGTGCTCCGGTCCGAACAGCATCTCGATCCTCTCCGTAGGGGGACTCAACCGTAGCCGAGCCGTTTGCCCGCCTTCTACCGTCGGTTGTCCGCCGGCAAACCCTGGAGGTCGCACCATCGGCAGGGCCACGCCGCCGGCCTAGGTTGGACCCATGCTCGGAAAACTCAGCAAGCGGTCGCGCAAGCGGCTCGAAACCTCGGGACGACGCGCGAACGCCACGGTGCTGGCGGTCAGCGATCGGGCCATGACGATCACCACGGGAGGCGGGCATCTCGTGTCCGACACGGAGGTCGCCGTGAAGGTGACGCTGCGCGTCGAGCCCGACGGGGAACCGGCCTTCGAGGTCCAGGAGAAGTTCCGCTTCCCCCAACTCGCGCTGCCCTCGGCGGGCCAGCGCGTGGCGGTGGTCTACGACCCGGACGACCACGACACGATCATGATCGACAGCGACCCGCTCGCCGCCGTCGACGCCATGATGAGCCGCTCGGGCCGGTCGCCCGAGAAGATCGACCTCGTGAAGGACCTGATGGCGTCCGCCATGAGCGGCGCGCCGTCCGCCGACACCCAGGCCATCGCCACGCAGTGGGCGGCCCAGCACGGCGGCGCCGTGGTGATCGCCCCGGGCGCGATGGACGCTACGACGTTCGCGGCGATGCCCGGCATGCCCGCGGCCGCCCCCACCGTGCAGGACCCGGTCGCGCAGCTCTCCCAGCTCGCCGCCCTGAAGGACCGCGGGCTGCTCAGCGATGCCGAGTTCGCGGCGCAGAAGGCGCGGATCCTGGCCGGCTGACCGGCTGCGCGGGACGGCTCAGGAGAACGGGGCGCTCTCGGGCGCCCCGTCGCGCGCCCAGCGCAGCGTCCCGCCGGTCGCCTTCAGCGATGCGGGCGCGATGTCGCCCTGGGCCAACGTGCGCTCGAGCCGGTTGCGGGCCACGACTGTGCGACCGCCGTCGGCGGCGGCCGGCGTCACCCAGGCCAGCCAGCCCTGCCCGGAGACCGCGAGGGCGTCCACCGCGGCGGGGGTGCTGGTGGAGGTGCGGGCGTCCCCCGTGCGCGTGTTGTACGACGAGACCCCGAAGCCGGAGCACTCCGCACCGCCGGGCTGGTACTTGCTGCACGCCGAGCTGTAGAACGCGGTCGAGAACCCGACGTACTTGGCGGCGAAGACGACGTGGCCGGGGTTGATGCTGTCGCCGGGCTCCGTGGCGACGAGCAGCACGGGCCGGTAACCGGTGCGGCAGGCGTACAGCTCGGTCGATTCGCCGTATAGCTCGTCCTCCTCGGCGTGCGTCTCGAGCAGGCGTCCGTAAGGGGACTTCGCGATCGTCGTCGCGCCCTTGAGCGTGCAGGCCGGCTTCTTGGCCTTGGTCTTGTTCTGGCCGGTAGCGGCCGAGCCGGCGGTCGGCAGGGCGAGGGCGGTGACGCTCAGGAGCAGGCCGGCGAGGGCGAGGCGGGGGAGGCGCATGCTCAGGGAACGGCTGACGAGCGCGATGGTTGCGGTGGCGCCCGCCGCAACATCGGCCCCGGCGGGCCGTTGTCACCTGCATGCTCCGCCCCCGGTCCCTGATCGCTTCGCTCTGTGCCGCCGCGCTGCTGATGATCTCCTCCCCCTCCACGCAGGCGATCACGCTGGACGAGCACACCATCGGCATCACCCCGGGGGCCTACCCCACGGCGATCGTCCGGGGCGAGAGCGGCGCGATGTGGTTCGCGGAGTTCGGGCAGTACTCGTCGTTGCTCGGGTACCCGACGTCCGGGGCCATCGGTCGCATCGACGCGGACGGCCGCGTGACGGAGTTCCGGGATGGTCTGCCGGTGGGGGCGCATCCGAACGCGCTGATCCGCGGCCGGGGCGGCGTCCTCTGGTTCTCGGACGGTGAGGGCCGCTGGATCGGTCGCGTGGACGGTGAGGGCACGATCGCGACGTTCCGCCTCGGGTTGGGAGATGGCGGCAGGCTGCGGGCCATGGCCCTGGGGAACGACGGGAACGTCTGGTTCGTCGCCGGCCGCGGGGAGGTCGTCGGGCGGGTCACGCCGTCCGGGAAGGTGCGGCGCTGGCGGCAGGCGCTGCCCAAGCGTCTGCCGGCCTCGGGCCGCGCCTTGAGCATGGCGACCGGGCCGCAGGGCCGGCCGTGGGTCGTCGCCGGTGGATGGGTCGGGATCGTCGACACGAAGCGACACCGGATCGGTTGGCGCCGCGTCGGGGCCGTGAAGGGGCTGGGGGCCGTGACGCGTCTGGAGCACGTCGCCCCGGGGGCGAACCGGACGATGTGGGTGCTCTCGGCGCGCGGGGAGCTCGTGCGGCTGAGCTGGTCCGGCCGCGTCCTCTCCGGGCTCTCGAACGTGAGGCTCCGGCAGGCCCAGGGGATGCTTGGGACGCTCAACGGTCACGTCTGGGTGACCGCCCGGGCCGGCGATCGGCTCGTCGAGGTCGTGGGCCGGCGCGTCGTCGTGCACGGCTTCTCGACCGACGAGGGACCGGACGGGCTCGCTCCGGGTGGCCTCGCCCTCGACGCGGAGGACCAGGTCTGGCTCACCGGGACGGACCGTGTCGCGCGGGTCGTGCCGGAGCCGGCGTGCCGTGTGCCCGACGTCGTCGCGTTGACGGAGGAGGAGGCGCGCGCCGAGGTGGAGACGGCCGGCTGCGGCGTCCAGATCCTTCGCGGGAACCAGGACGGGCCCGGGCCGATCCGGGTGACGGCGCAGTCGGCGTCCCTGCGCCGCGCTCTGCCGCTCGGCTCGACCGTCACGCTGACGGTCGGGCCGCTCGCCCTGCCGTGCCGCTGGCCAGAGGGCACGCAGAACCTGCGCACGATCGAGGGCGGGGCGCTTGGCGAGACCGTTGTCCGCCTGAGCGCGACCAAGGTGGAGCACCGGACGACCCTGTGCGTCGCGGAGAGCGGCGTCCTGCAGCGGGTGTGGACGGATCTCGTCGACTTCTCCTCCGACGACTACTCGTACACCGGCTTCCGCGACGCGCGCGTCGCGGGGCCGTTGGTGCTCATCGTGACGAGCGGGGGCGAGAAGTACGGCTCCACGTGGGACGGGCTCATCCTGTTGGACATGCGCACCGGCACGAAACAGCCCGTCGTCTCCGTCTACGGGTCGTCGCAGTCCGGGCCGGCCATCACGGCGTATGCGCTGCGCTCCGACGGGGCGGTCGCGTGGGTGGAGCACGAATACACGAGCCGGACCTCCGGGATCGAGGAACGCGTCCTGGTGCGCCTGCCCGGCCACGAGCAGACGCTGCTGTCGACGGTCCCCACGAGCAAGGTCACCGACCTGCGGTTCGTGGGCGACACGCTCACCTGGACGGTGGACGGCGCGAACCAGAGCGCACCGGTCGGTTGAGCGGCCGGCCCCGCGCCGGATTCAGGCGGGGGTGGTCGCGGGGGTGTCCGCGGGGGTCAGCGCACGCTGGAGCAGGGAGAGGAGCTGCGCGCGCTCGTCGGCGTCGAGGCCGCCGAGGATCGCCCGCTCGGTCTCGGCCGCCAGGGCGTCGGCCTCGGCCAGGGCCGTGCGGCCCTTGTCCGTGATGCGCACGAGCGAGCGGCGGCGGTCGGCGGGGTCTCGCTCGCGGGCGGCGAACCCCTGTGCCTCCAGGGCGTCGACGATGGCCACCACGATCGCGGGCGCCTTGCCGGTGAGCTGGGCGAGCTCGAGCTGGGAGCGGGGGAGGTCCTCGTCCAGGATCGCCAACGCGGTGTAGTCGCGGCCGTCGAGCCCGAGCTTCTCGAGGTCGTCCTCGCAGTAGCCGAGCAGTCCCTGGCCGGTCTTGTAGAGCAGGAGCGCCAGGCGGTTGCGGACGGCGCTGGGCGTGGTCTCCAGGGAGATGGGGGCGCAGCGGTCCTCGTCGACGGTCGTCATGCCCTTCAGGATAGCGGGGGAAAATCGTTTTGTTCTAGAACGATTGACGAGACGGTGCTACGCTCTTCAAAATCGTTCAAGAAAAGAACGAATTAGAGAGAGGAAGCATCGTGCCGTCCACCGCCGCCACCACCCTTGACCCCCGCCGCTGGCGGATCCTCGCGCTCGTCGCGCTGGCCCAGTTCATGGTCGTCCTCGACGTGACGATCGTGAACGTCGCCCTGCCCGACATCCAGCGTCATCTCGGCTTCAGCGCCGACGGCCTGCAATGGGTGGTCAACGCCTACCTGCTCCTGTTCGGCGGCTTCCTGCTGCTCGGCGGCCGCGCCGCCGACCTCCTCGGCCGCAAGCGGGTCTTCCTCGCCGGGCTGGGGCTGTTCGCGGTCGCGTCGCTCGTCGCCGGGCTCGCGCCCAGCTCGGGCGCGCTCGTCGCCGCCCGGGCCGTTCAAGGCCTCGGTGCCGCGCTGCTCTCCCCGGCGGCGCTCGCCATCGTCACCGTGACGTTCCCCCACGGCCGGGAACGCAACACCGCGATGGGCATCTGGGGCGCGCTGGCCGGGCTCGGCGGCACGCTCGGCGTGATCGCCGGCGGCGTGCTGGTCGACGCTCTCGGCTGGGAGTGGATCTTCTTCGTGAACATCCCGATCGCCATCGCGGTCGCGGCGTTCGTGCCCGGCACCGTGCGGGAGAGCAAGGCCACGGACGTGGCGCGCGGCTTCGACGTCGCGGGCTCACTGCTCGGCACCGGCGGGGTGCTGGCCCTCGTCTACGGCGTCATCCGCACCGGGCCGCTGGGGTGGAGCGCTCCCGAGGTGCTGCTGGCGTTCGCCGCGGGGATCGTCCTGCTCGTCGGCTTCGTGCTCGTCGAGCGCCGGGCCACCGCGCCACTGGTGCCGCTGCGGCTGTTCGCCTCGCGCGGGCTCCGCTCCTCGAGCCTGGGCCTGGCCCTGAACGGCAGCGCCTTCCTGGCCATGTTCTTCCTCTGCGCCCTGTTCCTGCAGAACGTCCGCGGCGACGATGCGCTGCAAGCCGGGCTGCACTTCCTGCCGATGGGCGTCGCCGCAGTGGCCGGCGCGGTCATCGCCTCCCGGCTGGTGGCGACGATGGGCACGCGGCCGGTGTTCGTCATCGGCGGCGTCCTGTCGGCGATCGGCCTCGCCCTCCTCTCCTTGGCGGGAGCCGGGGGGACCTACGCGGCGGAGATCCTGCCGGGCTTCGTGGTCTTCGGCTTCGGGATGCCGTTCGTCGGGGTGGCCAACCAGATCGTCGCGGTGGCCGACGTCGAGCACCACGACGCGGGCGCCGCGTCCGGGCTCATCTCCGCGGCCTTCCAGATCGGCGGGGCGCTCGGCCTCGCCGCCATCAGCACGCTGTCCAACACCCGGGTGGAGAACGCGGTGGCCGGCGGGGCCTCCCAGACGGACGCCCTGACCCAGGGCTTCGAGGCCGGGCTGCTCGTCGCCGCCGCGCTGTGCGTCGTCAACGTGCTCGTCGCGCTCTTCGCCTCACCGCCGCTGAAGCCGACCGAGGAGCAGTTGCTGGAGGCGGTGGCTGCGGCCTAGAACGCGTCGGCCAGCGCCCGCAGCAGCGGGCGCAGGTCGCCGTCCGCTTCGACCTTCGACCGCTGCCAGGCGGCGCCGCCGCAGCCGCGCAACCGGTCGACGCCCGCCAGCTCGTTCGTGCAACCGACGGCCTCGGCGTGGGGGCGGGCCGCGGCGAGCAGGTCGTCGAGCCAGTCGTCGAACGGACGACGGGTCGCCGTGACCGGGTCGATGAACGACGCGCGCACCCCGTCCCGGGCGGCCACGAAGCGGTTCTCGGCCAGCACCTCGTCGGCGTTCAGCGCGGCCGGCTCCGCGAACCCGTCGTGCAGCTCCAGCCGCGCGATGCTCTGGACCAGCGCGACGAGGGCGGCGGTGTCCGCGACGGACGTCTGGGCGTCCATCACCCGGATCTCCACGGTGCCGAACCGCGGCTGGGGGCGCACGTCCCACCACAGGAAGGTCGGCTCAGGGAAGGCGCCCGCGTCGAGCAGCGTCCCGACCGTCCGCACCCAGTCGGCGTAGTCGTCGAACCGGCGAGGGACGCCGGTCCGCGGGAACGCCTTGAACAGGACGGTGCGCGTGGAGTCCAGCCGGGCGTCCCGCCCCTGCCAGTACGGCGAGTTCGCCGACAGCGCCAGCAACGTGGGGAGGTGCCAGCGCAGGCGATTGGTGAGCGCGATGGCGTCGTCCGGATCGGGGACCCCGACGTGCACGTGCAGCGCGAACGTCGGCTCGCGCCGGGCCAACTCGCCCATGCTCTCGTGGATGAGCTCGTAGCGAGCGGCGGGGGACACGCGGGTCTCCTGCCACTCGGCCGCCGGGTGGGTGCCGGCCGTGGCGCCCCGTAGCCCCAGGGGCAGGATCGCCGCCTGCAGCCCAGCACGGAGCCGGCGCAGCTCGGCCACCACGTCCCGCACCGTCCTGCCCGGGGAGGTGGCGAGCTCGATCGCGGCCTGATGGGTCTCGGCGCTGACCGACGGGGAGATCGTGTCCGGCAGCGCCGGCAGCACTTCCTCGATGCGCTGGGCGAGCGAGAGGTCACCGGCGTCGAGCAGCATCAGCTCCTCCTCGACCCCGAGCGTGAACGGCTTCGAATCACCCCAGGCCGCCCAGTCGGGGTAGGTCTTCGTTGCTACCGCAGGACCCATGTGGGCTTCGCTCCCCCGTGCTGCGAGGAGTTGACGACGAGGGCGCCCTCGCCCCACGCCACGCGGGTCAGCCCGCCGGGGAACACGCGCACGTCCTCCCCGGAGACGAAGACGAACGGGCGCAGGTCCACGTGGCGGGGCGCGAACCGGCCGTCGATGATCGTCGGGTGCTGGGAGAGCGCGATCGTGCGCTGCGCCACGAAGGCGGACGGGTCGCGGCGAATGTCCTCGTCCACCGATCGCACGTCGTCATCCGTCGCGTCGCCGCACACCACCACGCCGTTGCCGCCGTAGCCTCCGCGCGGCTTGACCACGTGCTCGCGCAGCCCGTCCAGCACGGTCGCGCGGCGATCCTCGTCGGCGAGGTCGAGCGTGGGGACCGAGCGCAGGATCGGCTCCTCGCCCAGGTAGAAGCGCACCATCTCCTCGACGTAGGCGTGGCTGAGCTTGTCGTCCGCCACCCCGGTGCCGAACGCGTTGACCACCTGGACCTGGCCGGACAGCCACGGGCGCAGCAGCGTGTCGGACAGCGCCGTGGTGGTGCCGTCCTCGTGCCGCAGGCGCTCCTGTCCGCAGCGCCGGTACACACAGGCGACCCGTTGGAGGCCGCCCTGCTCGTCGCGGAAGTGGACGCCCCCGCGCCGGGCGTGAAGGTCGTCGAGGGTCACGAGCGGCACGCCGAGGGCATCGGCGGTCGCCTCGTGCTCGAAGGCTGCGGAGCCGTCGGGGCCGTCGCCCAGCACCACGGTCACGCCGTCGTCGGATGGTTCGAGCGTCTCGCGCAGCGCGGCCAGAAGGCCGGGGCCGGCGTCCTCGCGGGCCACGAGATCGTCGGGCAGGACGTCGTCCAGCACCGCGTTGGCCGTCGCCGCGTACGCGTAGCCCGACGGCATGCGGACGTTGTCCTCCAGCACGAGCAGCTCGCCGCGCTCGTCGCGTACGAGATCGAGCCCCGCGATCCCGATCGGGACCACCGCGTCGGGCCACCGGCCGCGCAGGTCGGGCTCGTAGCCCTCGGCCCCGTCGATCACCCGCTCGTCCATCACACCGGCCGCGCAGATACGCCGGTTGCCGTAGGCGTCCAGTACGAAGGCGTTGAGCGCGCGTACGCGCTGAGCCAGCCCGGTCCGCAGCACCGATCCCTCGGTCGCGGTGAGCAGGCGAGGGACCGGGTCGACCGAGAACGACTCGTCGCCGAAGTCCAGCCCCGCCTCGGTCACACGGCGCGTCACCGTCTGGCTGAGCTCCTCGAGGTCATGCTCGGCGAGGGCGGCGAGAAGCCGTGCGTAGTGGGGGCGCGGGGCACCCCAGCCGGCGAACGCCTCGTCGTACGGGCGGTCCCGCGGTGCGGCGACGAGGGTCACTGCGCCACCTCCAGGCGGGCGGTGTCGGAGCTGGGGGCGTGTGTGCTTGCGGCCACGAGGGCCTCGAAGAGGCGCTGGTCCGGACGCCGGTGGGCGAGGAGCTCGGCGTGCCACTGCACCGCGAGCAGGAAGGGGCGGGTGGGGGCCTCGTACCCCTCGACGGTTCCGTCGGCGGCCCACGCGCTGGCGCGGAGCCCGGGGGCGAGCCGGTCGACGGCCTGGTGGTGGAAGGAGTTGACGCGCAGCTCCTCGGTCTCCAGCGTGGCGGCGAGGCCGCTGCCGGACAGGAGCGAGACCGTATGGGTCGGCTGGTGGGCCGGGTCGGTCTGGCGATGGAGGACGGCGGGGGCCGGGGGCGGGGCGGCGATCGACGGCAGATGCTGGTGCAGCGTGCCGCCGAGCGCGACGTTCAGCAGCTGGGAGCCGCGGCAGATCGCCAGGATCGGCAGGCCGCGCTCGTACGCCGATCGGGCCAGCTCCAGCTCGGTCGCGTCCAGGTCGGCGTCGGTGGGCCCGAGGTCCGGATCGGGCTCCGCGCCGTAGGCGGAGGGATGGACGTCCGGGCCGCCCGTCAGGCACACGCCGTCCGCGGCGTCCAGCACGGCGTCGAGCTGCTCCGGGTCGAGCGGGGGGACGACGACCGGAGCACCGCCGGCGGCCGAGATCGCCCGGATGTACGTGAGGCCCAGCACCATCTCCCGGCGGGGCGGGTCGCTGCTGGTGAGGGCGGCGACCCCGGTGGCCTGGCGAACCTCGGAGGTGGTGACGGCGATCAGCGGTCGTGACGGCACCTTTCCCGGTTACCCGTTCGGGCGGGCGTGACACGTGCGTTCGGCGGACTCCCTCGTTGGTGGGCGGAAAGATGGCGGTATGCGCCACCTTTGCGCCCACCAACGCGCTTGACCCCCGAGCCCACCCTCGGATAGACCTGTCCCCATGCCCGACACCGAGTACGAGACCCTCCTGTACACCAGCGACGGAGGGATCGCGACCGTCACGCTGAACCGGCCGGAGCGGCTGAACACGATCGTGCCGCCGATGCCCGAGGAGCTGGAGGCGGCCGTCGGACGGGCCGTCCGGGATCCCGAGGTCAAGGTGATCGTGCTGCGCGGGGCAGGCCGGGCGTTCTGCGCCGGCTACGACTTCGGCGGCGGCTTCGAGCACTGGGGCGAGGCGATGAACACCGACGGGAAGTGGGATCCCGGCAAGGACTTCGTGATGACCACCGCGCAGGAGGTCGCGCCGACCCAGAAGTTCATGAGCGTGTGGCGCTCACCCAAGCCGGTGATCGCCCAGGTCCACGGCTGGTGCGTCGGCGGGGGCAGCGACTTCGCGCTGTGCGCCGACCTGGTGATCGCCAGCGAGGACGCGGTCATCGGCACGCCGTACAGCCGCATGTGGGGCGCCTACCTGTCCGGCATGTGGATCTACCGGCTGGGCCTGGCCAAGGCGAAGTGGCACGCGCTGACCGGCCGCCCCCTCAGCGGCCGGCAGGCGGCGGACATCGAGCTGATCAACGAGGCGGTGCCGTTCGACCAGCTCGAGGCACGGGTCGCGGAGATCGCGGCGGACCTGGCGACCATCCCCGTCTCGCAGCTGTCGGCGATGAAGCTGATGGTCAACCAGGCCTACGAGAACATGGGGCTGGCGTCCACCCAGACGCTGGGGCCGATCCTCGACGGCCTGATGCGCAACACGCCCGACGCGCTGGACTTCATCGACCGGGCCGAGCGCGACGGCGTCCGGGCCGTCGTCACCGAACGGGACGGCCGCTTCGGCGACTACAGCCGGGCCCCGCCCGAGCTGCGTCCTGATCCGGGCAACGTGATCGAGCCGTAGGACAGGCGGCGGGGCCTCCCGCCGCATTCCGCCCTCGCTCATACCGCTTCGGCCCGCACGGCGGGGACTATCGTGGCTCGGTACGACCGGTTGGGGCCGGGGCCGCAGTTCCACATCGAGGAGCAGCATGTCCATCACGCGGTACCTGTCCATCGCCCTGCCCGTCCTGGCGCTCGCCACCGCGGGCGGGCTCTCGGAGGCCGCGCTCGGGGCTTCCCCGTCCGCCGCCGTCTCCTCGTCCTCTGGGGGCCTCACGGCCGCTGGCACCTCGGCCGCCAAGAAGAAGAAGAAGCCTGCTGCTCGCCGGGGAGGCCGCGTTCGCGCCGCCTGGCCGGCCAAGCACGGCAAGGACCGTCCCAAGACCCCGCTCACCCGCTGGCTCGCCCGTCAGGTCGGTGCGACGACCTCTCGCTGCCCGGCGCGCAAGGGCAGCAGGGTTCGCTGCGCCTCGCGCACGAAGAGCACGCGGACCGCGTCGGTCGCTCGCGCGGCCTCGGCGTCCAGCCCCGTCGCGTCCGCCGCGGCCGACGGGTCGCTGGACGTCTCGATCCGGGCCCGGGCGCGCAGCGAGAAGGACCCACTGCAGCTCGTGCGCTCGTACGAGATCCCCACCGACGATCCCGCGTACGTCCGCACGCTCAACTTCTCCTGGACCTACGACTCGGCCGTGGCCGCCGCCGGCTTCGTCGCGGCGGACGATCGCGTGCAGAGCGAACGGCTCCTGGATCAGCTCGCCGCCCTGCAGCGCACCGACGGCTCGATCGACAGCGCCTTCGACGTCTCCGACGGCGCCGGGAGCGAGGAGTTCACCTCGGGCACCATCGCCTGGGTCGGGCTCGCCGAGGTCACCCACGACCGCACGTTCGACGACAAGCGCTACCTCAAGCCCGCCCGCGCGGCGGCCGACTACCTCCTCTCCCTCCAGCTCGACCAGGGCCTGATCCGCGGCGGCCCGGCGGTCAAGTGGGCCTCGACGCTGCACAACCTGGTGGCCTACGCGTTCATCGGCGAGCTCGGCGAGGTCCTGACCGCCCGGGGCAGCGACGCGGGCGCGCGGTACACGGCTGAGGCGGAGCGGATCGGGGCGGCGATCGACACGCACCTGCTCGTCCGCGACGACCGCGGCACGCACTTCATCCAGGGCCTGGACGACACCGCGGAGCCGCTCGACGTGCAGGCGCTCGGCGTCGTGTACCTCCTGGGGCGCGGCGATCCCGAGGAGGCCAAGGCCGTACGCGAGTACGCCGAGCAGCACTTCGCGATCGGCGACCGCTCCGTCGCGCTGTCGAAGGATCCCGAGACGTTCAACATGACGTACGAGGCCAAGGGCCCGTTCCGCGGGTACCGCCCGTTCGCCAACGAGGGCGCGCCGGACATCCTGTGGAGCGAGGGCACGAACGAGATGCGCCTGGCCCAGAGCGCGCTGGGAGAGGACACGGCGCCGTTGGACGAGGCCATCGCCCGGTTCGCGAAGGTCACGGCCGGCGAGGGCTTCGCTCCACTGCAGTCGGATCGGACCGACAACGGGCGCTTCGGGGAGTTCCACGTCTGGCCGGCGGCCGCCCCCGCCGCCTGGACGCTGCTGTCCCGCGCCGCGCCGAGCTTCTTCTACGCGCCCGGGGCGAGTCCCGCGGTGACGGCATGGACGAAGATCAGCGGCGCGAAGGCGATCGCGACGTTCCCCGACGGCCGGGTCGACATGCTCGAGGCCGACGGCGGCGAACGCCGCGTGCTCAGCACGGACGTCTCGGCCCGCGACGCGACGGTGACCGTCGACGGCACCCTGAACTACGGCAGCGGCTGGGGCGTCTACCTTCGTGCCAGCGCCGACCGCACGTCCGGCGCGGTCACCGGGTACTGCGTCCAGGTCGACCAGGGCCTCGGCCAGATCGTCGTGCGCCAGATCGACGACGATCGGGAGCTGCCGGTGGCCCTCGCGGGCGTGACGCCGGCCTCTGGTCCCCAGCTCACCGGTCGCCACCGGCTCGTCGCCCGCATCGTCGGCAACACGCTCACGGTGTCGTTCGACGACGAGGACCTGATCGCCATTCCCGACCTCGCGGCCGCCTCGGCTGAGGCGGCGAAGGCGTCGGGCCAGGACCCCGCGTCCTTCCCCGGGCCCACGTCCGGCAAGGTCGGCCTCCGCGCCTGGAACGCTGCGCAGGTGCTGATCAACCAGGTGACGGTGGTGAAGGGGTAGGGGGCTGGCCGCGGCCGAGCGGCTCACCCGTGGAGCCGGCCCGCCGGCCGGCTCCACGGGTGGGTCTCCGCCTAGGCCGCGGGCGGCAGGCCGGCGAGCAGGTCGTGGACTTCCATGGTCCGGGCCAGCGCGTCGGTGATGGGGGAGAGGTCGCCGTCGGGGAGCACGAAGTCGTGCGACGTGCGCACGACGTGCTCGGCGGCGGTGAGCAGCGCGGCGTGGATCGCGGTGGCGAGCACGTCGCGGTCACCCGCCAGGGCGGTGGGTCGGGACGATGTGCCCGGCCCGGGGAGCTGCCCGAGGGCCTCCTCGATCGCGGTGAGCGACGGGCCGAACGTGTCGGCTCGGCCGGGGTGGTCTTCCGTCCTGATCTCGTACAGGGCGCGCAGTCCGTCCCGGACGGGTGCGATCAGCGCGGAGGGAACGACGATGGTGCAGCGGTGCATCTGGGGCTCCTCTGTTGGTCGAGGCACCGAAGACTTCGGCAGGCGCACAACCTCAGAGCATCCGCGCCGATACCCTTGATCGCGTGCCGAAGCCGCCGCTTCGGTGCCAGGCCCCGGAACGTTCGCGCGTTGCCGGGGCCACTTGTGTTTTTGGGTTGCGAAGCACCGTATAACGGCGGGCGGCGGAACGGGTCAGGCGGGGCTGGAGACCGGCACGACCTCGAGGAGGTCATCGAGCAGGCGGAAGTCCTCCGGGTTGCAGGTGTACAGCGGAAGCCCTGCGGCCACGGCGGTCGCGGCGATGAGCAGGTCGACCGCGCGCTGCCCGCGGGCCTTGCGTCCAGCGGCGGTCACGGCGGCGTAGATCCGTCCGTAGGCGCGGGCCGCACCGGCGTCGAACGGCAGCGGGTCGAAGGTCGCCTCGATGCGCTGAAGGCGATCCTGCCTGCGGGCGCGTTCGGCGGGATCCTGGGTTGCGTGGGGGCCCGCCGCAAGCTCGGCGAGCGATACCGCGGAGATGGCTGCCTCACGCGGGAGCATCCCCGCCGTGATCGTCTCGGATGCGATGAAGACCGACGTGTCGAGCAGCCCCCGGGCGTGTCGAGCGTCAACCACGAGGCGTCGTGTCCTGGTCGATGTATGCGTCGACGTCCGTACGGAAGCGGGCGGGGTCGATTGCGGGCGCGTGCCGGAGCGATGCGATCACCGCGTCCGCCGCCACGTAGCGGCGAGCGGTGGTCGGGTGGAGCTCTCCCACGGGAACGCCGTTCCTGGTGACGACGAACGTCTCTCCTCGGTCAAGCGCGCGCATGATGTCCCCGCTCTCGTTCCTCAGCTCCCGTTGGGTGATCTCACGCGGCATCATCAACGACTGTAGCACGGGTGCTACACCTCACCGTCTCGCCGCGCCCGCTCGATCGCCTCGCGCGCGAAGCGCTTCTCCGTCTCCGTCGCGTGCGGCTCCTCCCACCAGTCGCCGAGGGCAGCGGTGATGGCCACGTCGAGCGCGACCGGGGTGTAGTGCGACGGCTTGCTGAGCGGAACGCTGGCGTCGTACCAGTACGCCTTCCCACCGGGGGTCAGGTGCATGTACCGGCGGGTCGTCACGTGCTTGTACGCGTGGAGGTGGATGCCGCCCTCGCACTCCGTCTCGAACATCCACATGAACCACCCGACGAGGTCGTCCTCGAGGAGGACCAGCTGCAGGGGCTCCCAGTTCGGAGCGGTGCCCTGATGGACGCCGCCGATGGTCTGGATCAGTTGGGTCTTGGCCATGCCGACATCGTCGGCGCTGCCCGCGTTACGGATCTAGGGGTCTCACGTGAACGTCGTGGACCGGAACGTGTCGATTTCGTGCCGAGATGTCACGCGTCTCACACGACCGGCGGCGGCGACCCCGCCGCGCTGGCCGGGAGCGCCGGATCCCACTCGCAGACGATGCACGCGTGGGCGAAGGCCGAGCGTACGAACGTGAGCGCGGCCTCGTACGGGTCGCCGGTCGCGCAGGCGTCCTCCCAGTCCAGGACGTACTCGCCCAGCTCTCCGTCCCAGCGCGCGCCGGCCGGCTCGATCCGTGCGGTCTCGAAGCCCGGCCGCGCCGGGTGGGCGTAGGCGTAGAACGCGGCGCGGCCGTAGCGGGGATCGCCCGGCCACCAGCCCACCGCGACCTCCTGGGCGTCCATCGCGTTGCGCATGATGAAGTCGTCCGACGGCGGGTCGGCGGGCAGGCCGGAGAACAGGCTGACCGCGAGGTCGAACGATCCCCACCACGCGTTGACCGGCGTCGACCGGCCGCGGTACGGCGCCCGAAACGCCGCCAGCACCTGCGCGGCGCGGGTGGCCGCGGCGAAGTACGCCGACACGGCTTCGGCGTCGTAGGTGGCGTGCTCCTCGTCCTCGTCGAGCATCACCGTCCACGCCACCTCCTGCGGGGTGAGGTCCAGCTCGAACGCCCCGCCCAGGTCGTGCACGGCTCGCACGACCTCGCGCGTGACCGCGCCCACCGACCGGTCGGGCGCAAGCGCGATGCGCTGCTCACGTCCGTCGTTGTGCTCGACCACGGCCTCGTGCCGGCGCAGGTCGAGGACGACGACGATCGCGCCGGAGCCGTCGGGGGCGGGGAACGGCGCGGTCTCCCAGCCCCGCGCGGTCAGGCGCAGCGCGGCGTGCTGGAGCTGCGGCTCCGGCGGGGAGAGCACCGCCGCGAGCTTTCCCAGGACCTGCGTGTGAGCGTGGAGCGTGTCGCACGTCGCGCTCCACGTGTCGTACGGCGGGAGCGCGGGCCAGTCCGAGGGCATGGCCGCACGCTACGCCGCCCTCCCCGATCCTTCAAGGCCGGGATTCGCGTGGCGCGGGTCAGGCTGCGGATGGACGGACGATGACGACTCGGCGCCTGGCCGCTCGCCCGGCGGGTAGGTCTCTCGCATGTCCTCACTCGCGCGCCGTACCGCCAAGAAGCTGACGCAGCGCACCGTGGCGTCGAGCAAGGCGCTGCTCGGCGTGCCGGAGGGCTCGCCGTTGCACACCGGGCCCGCCCCGGGACACGTGACGGCGTGCACGAGCTGGGTCGTCGTCCCGCGCCGCTCCGACCGGGACGGCGCTGCGCCGCGCCCCTGAGCACCCTGAGACTCGATCGCGGCCCCACACCCGGCCGAGCCGTACATCACGCCCGCCCAGCGGGCGTGATGTACGCCTCGACGGAACGCGGTCCGCCCGGCACCCCGGCCCCGGCCGCGCGCTACCGTCGACTCGATGCGTGACCGCCGGTTCGCTCCTCGCCGCCTCCTCGCCTTGGTGCTCGTCGCCGGCCTCGCCCTGCTGGGCGCCGCCGTCGCCGTTCCGGCTGCTCAGGCCCAGCTGCTGTTCTCCCCGTGTACCGAGCGGGCCCAGAAGGGCTTCGAGTGCGCCACGCTCCACGTGCCGCTCGATCGCTCCGGGAAGGTGCGGGGGACGGTGGCGCTGCGAGTCGAGCGGCTGATTCAGGCGGTGCAACCGGCGCGGACCCTCGTCAACATCGAGGGCGGGCCGGGCGGCTCGGCCACCGCGCGCGCCCAGCAGTCCCGGCGCCTGTTCGCCCCGCTGCGCGGCCAGTACCAGCTGGTGCTCGTCGATCCGCGCGGCATCGGCGCGTCCCGGCCGGTCCTGAAGTGCCGGGAGTACCACCCGGACTGCGGGACGAAGGGACGGTTCTACTCGACCACCGACAACGTGGACGATCTCGAGGCGGTGCGTGCCGCGCTGGGCGCCGATCGGCTCTTCCTCTACGGCACGTCGTACGGCACCTACACCGCGCAGCGCTACGCCCGCGCGTACCCGCAGCGGACGGAGCGGATCGCGCTGGATTCGCCGGTCGGGCCCGAGGGCGTCGACGCCACGGGAGTCACCACGTTCGCGGCGATCGACCCGATGCTGCGGCGATTGTGCGCGGGAGCGGCGTGCGCGGGGATCGCCACCGACCTCGTGGCCGACACGGCGCGGCTGGTGAGGCGGCTGTCCGACGAGGACGACGCGTCCATCGCGGACACGTACACCAGGACCGGGCGCCGCTGGTCCGCCCAGGTCGTGCCGTACGTCCTCTACAGCGTGCTCCTGGCGGGGGACGAGAACGTGCTGCTGCGGGCGCTGCTGCCCGGGGCGATCCGGGCCGGGCTGGACGGCGACTTCGCGCCCCTCGGCCGGCTGGAGCTGCTCGACGACGAGCGCTTCTCCTCGCGTGAGCTCAACCGCGACATCTTCGTCCCCACGACGTGCGCAGACCTGACCCTCCCGTGGAAGCGGTCCGACGGCCGGCGGGCCCGGGACCGCTCCTTCGCTCGTGCGCTGGACGCCGTGCCCGCCGCGGCGCTCGGCCCGTTCGACCGGGGCACGCTGCGGGGCATCGCGGTCGGCGCCAACTGCCTCTTCGGGCCGTACCCGGCGGCGACCAGCGGAGCGTTCGCGCCACCGCCCACTGCGGTGCCGACCCTCGTCCTCCAGGGGGAGGGCGACCTGCGCACCCCGCCCGCGGACGCGACGGCGATCGCGGCCACCATCCCCGGGACGCAGGTCATGGCGGTGCCGTCCCGGGCCCACGGTGTCCTGCGCACCACGGTGACCTGCGGGCAGCAGGCGCTCGCCGCCTTCGTGGCCGACCGGCCGGTCGGCAACCCGTGCGCGGCGACGGCGCCCCTGCTCCCGGTCCAGCCGACCCCACCGCGCAGTCGCGCCGCCGCCGGCGGCACGAGCCGGGCCGTCGCCCTGCGCACGGTGGCGGACGCCCGGGCGATCGCTCAGGTGCAGCGGCCGCAGGGCGGCGCCGTCGCGCTCGGCGGCCTGCACGGCGGCACCCTGCGCGGGACGCGTGCGACGGGCGACCACACCGCCGCCGTCACGCTGCGCCTGAAGGCCTACTCCTATGTGCCGGGCACCCGCGTCACCGGCACGGTGAAGGTCCGCGCCGGCGTCGCCCACGGCCACGTCACGGTGACGGCCCGCGGGCAGACGCGGCGCATCGTTCTCTGAACCCCTACTGGCAGGCCTCGCACTCCTCGCCGTTGCGGGCCGCCTCGATCGAGCAGGCCAGCGCGGCGGCCTCCGCCTGCGAAGCGGGTACCGGGACGAGCGCAGGCGCGGCGGCGGCGACCGTGGACTTCTCGATCGTCGAGGCCCCGAGCGTGCGCAGGTAGTAGGTCGTCTTCAGCCCGGCGCGCCAGGCGTGGCGGTACATGTGGCTCATCGCCTTGAGGTCCGGCGCGGCGAGGAACAGGTTGAGCGACTGCGACTGGTCGATCCACTTCTGTCGCCGGGCCGCCGCGTCGATCAGCGCCGCGGGATCCATCTGGAACGCGGTGCGGTAGCGGGCCTTCACCTCGGCCGGCACCGACGCGATGTCGGTGATGTCGCCGTCGCGGGCCTTCAGCTCGTCGGCCAGCGCGCGCGACCACAGGCCCAGCGCCTTGAGGTCCCGTACGAGGAACGGGTTGAGGATCGTGAAGTCGCCGGAGAGGTTCGACTTCGCGAACAGGTTCTTGTACATGGGTTCGATGCACGCCGACGTGCCGGTGATGTTGGCGATCGTCGCGGTGGGGGCGATGGCCAGCACGTTGGAGTTGCGCATGCCCTGCGCGGCGATCTTGGCCCGCAGGGGCTCCCAGTCCAGGATGCCGCCGCGTGGCACGTCGATCGCCTCGCCGCGCTCGGCCTCCAGCAGCTCCAGGGTGTCGGGCGGCAGCAGCCCGCGATCCCACTTCGAGCCAGCGTAGGACTGGTACGTGCCGCGTTCGGCGGCCAGGTCGCTCGACGCCTCGTAGGCGTAGAACGCGATGGCCTCCATCATCTCGTCGCCGAACGCGATCGCCTCGTCCGACTCGAAGGCCAGGCCCTTGCGGTACAGCGCGTACTGCAGGCCCATCACCCCGAGCCCGACGGGCCGGTGGCGGCTGTTGGCCGTCCGTGTCGCCTCGGTCGGGTAGAAGTTGACGTCGATCACGTTGTCCAGCGCGCGCACCGCGATCCGCACCGTCTCGCGGAGCTTGGCGTGGTCGAGCGAGCCGTCGGCCGCGAGGTGCTGGTCGATGACGATCGACCCGAGGTTGCAGACCGCCGTCTCCTCCTCGTTGGTGTTCAGCGTGATCTCGGTGCACAGGTTGCTGGAGTGCACGACGCCCGCGTGGTCCTGGGGGCTGCGCACGTTGCACGGGTCCTTGAACGTGATCCACGGGTGTCCGGTCTCGAACAGCATCCGCAGCATCGCCTTCCACAGCTCCAGCGCGGGGATCGTCTCGGCGTGGATCTCCCCGGCGGCGGCACGGCGTTCGTATTCCACGTAGCGGCGGCCGAACTCGGCGCCGTACGTCTCGTGCAGGTCGGGCACGTCGTTGGAGCGGAACAACGTCCAGTCCTCGCGGGCCTCCATCCGCTGCATGAACAGGTCGGGGATCCAGCACGCAGTGTTCATGTCGTGGGTGCGGCGGCGCTCGTCGCCGGTGTTGCGCCGCAGCTCCAGGAACTCGCGGATGTCGTTGTGCCACACCTCCAGGTACGCGCAGCCGGCGCCCGCGCGCTTGCCGCCCTGGTTGACCGCGACGAGCTGGTCGTTGTGGAGCTTGAGGAACGGGACGACGCCCTGGCTCTCGCCGTTGGTCGACTCGATGAACGAGCCGGTGCCGCGGACCGCGGTCCACGACCCGCCGAGGCCGCCCGCCCACTTCGAGCACATGGCGTTCTCGGCGATGCCGCGCCCGACGATCGACAGCAGCGTGTCCTCGACCTTGTAGAGGAAGCAGGACGACAGCTGGGCGTGCAGGGTGCCGGCGTTGAACAGCGTGGGGGTGGAGGAGCAGAACCGCCGGCTCTTGTACATGCGGTAGAGGTCGAGCACTCGCGCCTCGCGGTCTTGCGTCTCGTCCTCCCCGAGCCCGATGCCCATCGCCACGCGCAGCCAGAACAGCTGCGGGGATTCCAGTCGCACGGGCTGGGCGCCGGTCTTGTCGGCGAGCAGGTAGCGGTCGTACAGCGTCTGCAGGCCGAGGAAGTCGAAGTCCAGGTCGGCGGAGGGATCGAGCGCGGCGGCGAGCCGGTCCAGGTCGTAGTCCAGCAGCACCGGGGCGATGCGCTTGATCGCCACGCCCCGCTCCAGCATGGGTCGCAGCGCGCGGCGGTGGGCTTCGGCGAGGCGGCCGACGCCGTCGCGCACGATGTCCCAGTCCAGCGTCTCCTCGTACACGTACGAGAGGAGGATGCGGCCGGCGAAGCGCGACAGCTCGGAGTCGCGCTCGACCAGCGACTTGGCGTTGAGCACCACCAGCTTCTGCAGGTCGGCGCGGGGCACGCCCGGGCGGATCGCCCGGCGGAGCTCGCGCTCCAGCGCCTCGGGGCTGTCCTCGATGGCGTCCAGGCCGATCGACGCGAACGCGATGCGCAGCCGCAGGTCCTGCCCGTCCCACATCGCCTCGCGGCCGTCGGCCTCGAGCACGGGGATCGCGGGCGGAACGGTCGCCCCACCGGCCTGCCCGGGACCCTGCTGGGCGCGGAGCATCGCGCGCTCGGCCCGGTAGACGATGTACCGCTCGGCCACGCGCATGTGGCCGGCGAGCACCAGCTCCTCCTGGACGATGTCCTGCACCGTCTCGATCGGCACGTAGGCCTGGCCGAGCGCGGCGGCCCGCTCGTGCACGCGGTCGGTGAGGGCGGCGGCCGGGGTGGAGTCGGCTTCCAGGGAGAGGAACGCCTTGCGGATCGCCACCTCGATCTTGCCCCGGTTCCACGCCACGACGTCGCCCGAGCGGCGGATCAGCCGCAGCGTCCCGGCGGAGGCGCCGGCGGCGACGGGAATCGCGACGGCGCGCCGCATGACCAGCGCCTTGGCCACGTCGTAGCCGCCGGCGTCGATCAGCGCGGCCTCCAGCAGTGCGGAGAGGTCCGAGACGGTGAGGCGCGTCGCGCCGTCGATGCGCAGCCGGGCCATCACGCGGTCGGTGGCGGCGCGCACGATGCTGCGCGAGGCGGCGGTGTCGGCCTGCGCCTCGCCGTGGGCGGCGGCCAGCGTCGCGACGGCGTCGGCCACGATGGCGCCCGCGACCGTGGGGGTCAGCGGCGCGTCGCCGCCGTCCTCGCCGGTCACCGTCACGTCGGGCGCCGGGTCGACCCCCGCGACGGCGGCGGCCACGTCCACGTCAGGGCGGGCGTCGTCGGGGAGCGCGGCGGCCCGCTTCAGCTCCAGGTCTTCGAGGATCTCGGCGAATTCGATGATCATGCGGGGGCTCCTAGAGCTCGTCGTCGGCGACGGTGGCGAGGGATGAGGACTTCTGGTACTCGGTGACGCGGCCCTCGAAGAAGTTCTGCTCCTTGCGCACGTCCATCAGCTCGGCGAGCCAAGGCAGGGGGTTCTCCACCGGGTTCTCGGGGTCGGTCAGCGGGTCGAGGCCGACGCCGACCAGGCGGCGGTCGGCGATGTAGTCGATGTACTGCGCGAAGTCCTCGCTGGAGAGGCCGACGCCCTCGACCGGCAGGCAGTCGGCGATGAAGCGCTGCTCCAGCTCGACGGCCTCGGCCATCAGGTCGCGCAGCTCCTGGCGGAAGGCCGGCGTCCAGATCTCCGGGTTCTCGGCGATCAGCTCCAGGAAGAGCCGGCGGAAGACCTCGATGTGGTTGGACTCGTCCCGCAGCGTGTAGCGGAACATCGTCCCGACGCCGGGCAGCTTGCCCTGCCGGTAGAGCGACAGGATCATCCCGAACAGGCCGTAGAACTGGGTGCCCTCCATGCACTGGCCGAAGACGAAGACGTTCTTCGCCAGCAGCGCCTTGGACGCCGGGTCGTCCATGTCCAGGTCGCGGCGCAGCTCCTGCGACACGTCGGTCACGAAGCGGTTCTTGGCGACGATCGTGGGGATGTCGTCGAACATCGCTTCGCACTCGTGCGGGTCGATCCCCAGCGAGCTGATCATGTAGAGCAGCGAGTCGGCGTGGATGTTCTCCTCGTGGGCGTGGCGACCGAGCACGAGCTTCAGCTCCGAGGCGGTGACGAGCTCGCGCACGACGTGGATGACGTTGTCCCCGACGATGCCCTCGGCGGCGGAGAAGTAGCCGATCCCCATGCGGATGATCCAGCGGTCGATGTCGCTCAGCGCGGCCGCGTCCCGCCATTGCTCGAGGTCCTTGGCCATCGGGACGTCCTCGGGCTCCCAGTGGTTGGCCTTCATCGTGCGGTACAGCTCGTAGGCCCACGCGTACTTCAGCGGCAGGAGGTTGAACGTCATCGTCTCCCGGCCGCCGACCACGCGCTTGGCGGCGAGCGCGGCCTCGGCCTTGTCCTGGTCCAGGACGAACGTGCGGGGGCCGATCGTGTAGGTCTTCTGCATCTGCTTCCTCCGGCGGGGGTGGAGGAAGGGAGACCGGACGGCCCGGTGCGGGCGTCGTCGTGGCCGCCCTTCTTCCGAGGGCGTTCCAGCGACACGGAGGCAGGCGACCGGGCTCATCCCTCGCGTGGCGAGGGCCTTACCGTTGCGGGACAGCGCCGGGATCTCACCGGACTTCGCTGACCTCTCGTGCACCCCGGTATGCCGGGGCTCGACGAACCTACGTCGGCCGTCGGACGGACACGCCGCCTCGGCCAACCGGGGGAGGCGCTATCGTGCGGAGCGGAGTCGATTCACCCCACCCGGGGTCAGGGAATCCGGTCGAAATCCGGAGCTGACGCGCAGCGGTAGGGATGCGGAGACGGCCACCACGCCACTGGATCGTGCGATCTGGGAAGGCGGCCCTCTCCAGCGCATCCGAGCCCGAAGACCTGTCGACTCGCCGCCGGCCCACATCCGGCGGAACCGACAATCGCGGCCCCGCGAAACGGGCCGCCGGCAAAGGACCTTCGAACCGATGGCACGCACCGTGCTCGACCGCCTTCCCCCGCTGGCCACGACGGGCGTCGGCAGCCTGCCGTTCGTGGAACCGGGCCCCGCCGCTCGCCACGCCGTGCGGGCCTACGACGTCCCGTTCTGCCCGCAGCTGCCCGCGCTGGACGGCGACATGATCCGCGAGTGGCTCGGGCCGGACGCCCGCCGCTGCGGCTGGACCGCCGACCGCGACCGTGAGCGGCCCGTCGCCTGGGACGCCTTCCTCGCCGAGCTGCGCCTTCGCCCGCCCGCCCACCGCACCGTGAAGCTGCAGGTGACCGGGCCGGTCACGCTGGCGATTGCGCTGGAGCGCGAGGCCGGCCGGCTCGGCGTGGGTTCGGCGCTCCTCGGGCTGGCCCGGGAGATCGCCGGCTGGGTGGCGGCCAACGCCGGCGGCCAGATCCGCGTCCTGCGGGACGCTGGCTTCGGCGTGCTGCTGACCGTGGACGAGCCGGGGCTGGCCTACGCGGGCCTGCGGCCGGCCGACGCCGACGTGTGGGATCCGCTGCGCGCCACGGGCGCCGGCGCCTGGGGGATGCACGTCTGCGGCGCGGTGCCGTGGCCGCTCGTCCACGCCGCTCGGCCCGACGTGGTGTCGTTCGACGCCTCCCGCTACGGCCTCGACGCCACCGGCCGCGCGACCCTGACGTCCCTCGTCCGCGGCGGTGTCCGCGTCGCGTGGGGCGTCGTCGATCCGACCGAGCCCGGTGGTGCCGGCCCGGCCGCGGGGCGAGCCGCCGCCTGCATCGCCGCGCTGGCCGGCGGCGACTGGTCGCCGGAGGACGTTGCGGCGCGCAGCCTGTTGACCCCCGGCTGCGGCACCGGCCGTCTCTCGGCCACGCGGGAGCATCTCGTCGCCGCCGTCCTGGCCGCCTCCGCCACTGCGACCACCGGTGCGCTGGCCGCCTTCCCCATCCCCGAGCCGGACCCCGCTCCGCTCGTCCCCCGAAAGGCCCGCTGACCCGTGAGCACCCCGATCCCCGAGCCGCTGGCCGGCGGCTTCGCCCCCGCCGATCCCGCCGCGTGGCGCGAGGCCGCGCGCAAGATCCCCGGTGGGGAGGGGGAGGACCCCGCCGTCCCGACCACCCGGGTCGACGGTGAGCTGGACGTCGCATGGCTCTACACGCGGGATGACGCGCTGGCGCCGGATCCCGGTGGGGCGCCGGGGCAGGCGCCGTTCGTGCGCGGGCCGGACCGGGCGGGCCGCGAGACGGCGTGGGACATCCGTCAGGAGCACGCTCGCCCGGAGCGCCAGCTCGCCCACGCGGAGATCATGGAGGACCTGGAGGGCGGGGCCACGGGCGTCACGGTGCGGCTGGACCGGGCCGCGCGCGAAGGGCACGCCCCGGGCACCGAGGCCTTCGCCCGGACCCGCGGGGACGACGGGATCATGATCTCGACCGTCGACGACCTCGACGAGGTCCTCGACGGCGTCTTCCTCGACCTCGCCCCGGTGGCGCTCGACGCGGGGGCCCAGGCCCTGCCGGCCGCCGCGCTGCTCGTCGCGCTGTGGGAGCGCCGCTACCTCGATCTGGCCACGGTGCGGGGCGCCCTGCGCTGCGACCCGATCGGCACGCTGGCCGCCGAGGGCGTCGCCGCCGGCAGCCCCGAGGCAGCGGTCGTCTCGGCCGGTCAGCTCGCCGCCGAGGTCGACGGCCTCGCGCCCGAGGTCCGCGCGCTGGCCGTGGACACCCGTGCCTACGTGGACGCGGGCGCCACCGCCGCGACTGAGCTGGCGATGGCCGTGGCCACCGGTGCCGCCTACCTGCGGGAATGCGCGGCTGCCGGGCTCGACGTGGGTCGTGCCGCCCGGCAGATCGAGTTCACGCTGACCGTCGGGCCCGATCAGTTCCTGGAGATCGCCAAGCTCCGCGCCGCCCGCCGCATGTGGGCGCGGGTGCTGGAGGCCTCGGGCGTCGCGCCGGAGGGTCGGGTCTCCGCCGTCTACGCGCGCACCACGCGGCGCATGCTCTCGGCCGTCGATCCGTGGGTGAACCTGCTGCGCGGCACGACCGCCACGTTCGCCGCCGCGGTCGGTGGCGCTGACGGCGTCACGGTCACGCCCTTCGACGCGATCGCGGCGCCGGGCGCCACGCCCGGCCCGCTCGGTCGCCGGATGGCGCGCAACACGCAGCTCGTCCTCCACGAGGAGTCGGCGCTGGGCGGCGTGGCCGATCCCGCCGGCGGCTCGTGGTACGTCGAGTCGCTCACGGACGCGCTGGCCCGCGTGGCATGGGAGCGGCTGCGGGAGATCGAGCGGGAGGGCGGCGCCCTGGCCGTCCTGCGCTCCGGCTCGCTGGCGGCCGAGCTGGCCACGGCGTCCGGTGTCCGCGACGAGGAGCTGGCGCGCCGGGCCCGGCAGCTCACCGGCGTCAACGAGTTCCCGCTGCTGGGGGACGACGGGCTGGAGCCCCGCCCGCCCGCCGACCGGGAGGCGCTGGCCCGGATCGACGCGGCCCGTTTCGCCGAGCGAGCCTCGACCCCGGCCCTGGAGCGGCTGCGCTTGAGCGCCCCGGGCCGCCGGCTGCGCGCCGGGGCCACCCTGGCCGCCGCGGGCGCCCGGATCGACGAGCTGGCCGCCGCGCTGGCCGGCGACGAACGGCCCGGCGCCGGTGCCGCGCGACCCGTCTCCGCGTCCGCGCTGCCCCTGCCCCGCCGCCGCGACGCCGAGCCGTTCGAACGGCTCCGCGCTCGAGCGCAGGCTCACGCCGCCACGACCGGTGAGGCGCCCCGCGTGTACCTGGCCTGCCTGGGCCCGCTCGCCGCGCACGTCGCGGTCGCCACGTGGGCCCGGAGCTTCTTCGAGGTGGGTGGCGTGCTCGCGGTGCCGAGCGGCGCGCATCCCGACCTGCCGGCCCTCGTCGACGCGTTCCGCACCGACGGTGCCCGCGTCGCGGTGGTGTGCGCCGGCCGCAAGGAGGAGCCCGAGGCGGTGGCCTCCGCGGTCGCCGCGCTGCGGGAGGCCGGGGCCCAGGCCGTCTATCTCGCCGCCGCCGATCCCGCCGCGGCGCAGGCCGCCGGCGCCGACGAGGCCGTCGCCGACGGCATCGACATGGTCGCCGCGCTGACCGGTGCGCTGCGCCGGCTGGGCGTCGACACGGAGGACCACGCATGAGCACGAACACCGATCCGGTGCCGGACCTGTCCACCCTGGAGCTCGGCGACGTCGAGCGCGCCCCGGCGCCCGCACCCGCGGGCGAGCCGACCGAGACGCCGGAGGGCATCCCGCTCGCCCCGGCCTACGTGGCGCAGGACCTCGACGGCCTGGACTTCCTCGACGGCCGTCCCGGCACCGCGCCGTTCGTGCGCGGGCCCTATCCCACGATGTACGTGGACAAGCCGTGGACGATCCGCCAGTACGCCGGCTACTCCACCGCCGACGAGAGCAACGCGTTCTACCGGCGCAACCTCGCCGCGGGGCAGAAGGGCCTGTCGATCGCCTTCGACCTGGCGACCCACCGCGGCTACGACTCCGACAACCCGCGCGTGCCCGGCGACGTGGGGATGGCCGGCGTGGCGATCGACTCGATCCTGGACATGCGCCAGCTGTTCGACGGCATCCCGCTCGACCAGATGAGCGTGTCGATGACGATGAACGGCGCGGTGCTGCCGGTGCTCGCGCTGTTCGTGGTCGCGGGGGAGGAGCAGGGGGTGGACCACGCCCAGCTCTCGGGGACGATCCAGAACGACGTCCTCAAGGAGTTCATGGTCCGCAACACGTACATCTACCCGCCGTCACCGTCGATGCGGATCGTCTCGGACATCTTCGCCTACACCTCCAAGGAGATGCCGCGCTTCAACAGCATCAGCATCTCCGGATACCACATGCAGGAGGCGGGGGCGAGCGCCGACCTGGAGCTGGGCTACACGCTCGCCGACGGCGTCGAGTACGTCCGCGCCGGGCTCGCCGCCGGGCTGGACATCGACCGCTTCGCCCCGCGCCTGTCGTTCTTCTGGGCGATCGGGATGAACTTCTTCATGGAGGTCGCCAAGATGCGCGCCGGGCGGCTGCTGTGGGCCAAGCTCATGCGCGAGTTCGACCCGCAGAACGCCAAGTCGCTGTCGCTGCGCACCCACTGCCAGACGTCGGGTTGGAGCCTGGCGGCGCAGGACGTCTACAACAACGTGGTGCGCACCTGCGTGGAGGGGATGGCCGCCACCCAGGGCCACACCCAGTCGCTGCACACCAACGCGCTCGACGAGGCGCTCGGCCTGCCCACCGACTTCAGCGCGCGGATCGCCCGCAACACCCAGCTCTTCCTCCAGCAGGAGAGCGGGACCACACGCGTCATCGACCCGTGGGCCGGCAGCTACTACGTGGAGCGCCTCACCGAGCAGCTCGCGCGCCGCGCGCTCGCCCACATCGAGGAGATCGAGTCGCTCGGTGGGATGACGTCGGCGATCGAGGCCGGCATCCCCAAGCTGCGCATCGAGGAGTCCGCCGCGCGGACCCAGGCGCGCATCGACTCGGGCCGTCAGGTCGTGGTCGGCGTCAACCGCTTCCAGCCCGTCACCGACACGCCGATCAACGTCCTGAAGATCGACAACTCCGCGGTGCGCGCCGCGCAGATCGCCAAGCTCGAGCGGCTGCGGGCCGAGCGAGACGAGCCGCGCTGCCAGCGCACCCTGGAGCGGCTGACCGAGGCCGCCGGGGACACCAGCTCCCGCCCACCCAACCTGCTGGAGCTGGCGATCGAGGCGGCGCGGGCGAACGCCACGGTGGGGGAGATCAGCGACGCGCTGGAGAAGGTGTTCGGCCGCCACGCCGCGGAGATCCGCTCGATCGCCGGGGTGTACCGTCGTGAGGTGGGCGACTCCAGCGACCAGTTCAACCGCACCCGCCAGCTCGTCGAGCGCTTCGAGGCGCAGGAGGGGCGCCAGCCGCGCATCCTCGTGGCGAAGATGGGCCAGGACGGGCACGACCGGGGCCAGAAGGTGATCGCCACCGCGTTCGCCGACCTCGGCTTCGACGTCGACATCGGCCCGCTGTTCCAGACGCCGGAGGAGGTCGCGCGCCAGGCGGTGGAGGCCGACGTGCACATCGTCGGCGCCAGCTCGCTCGCCGCCGGCCATCTCACGCTGGTGCCGCAGCTGCGCGCGGCGCTCGACGCGCACGGCCGCCAGGACGTGCTCGTGGTGGTGGGCGGCGTGATCCCGCCCGCCGATTTCGACGAGCTGCGCGCCGCGGGCGCAGACGCGATCTTCCCGCCCGGCACCGTGATCGGCGAGGCCGCCGCGGGGCTGCTGGAGCTGCTGCGCCAGCGGCTCGGCCACGACCAGCCGGCCGAGCCGACGCCGGCGTGAGGACGTCCACCCGTCCCTCACTCGACGAGCTGGAGGCCGGCGTCCGCGCGGGTGACCGCGCGCTGCTCTCCCGCGCCATCACCTTGGCCGAGAGCCGCCGGCCGGACGACCAGGCGCAGGCGCAGGAGCTGCTGACGCGGGTGCTGCCCGCCACCGGCGGCGCGATCCGCCTGGGCCTGACCGGCGTGCCGGGGGCCGGCAAGAGCACGATGATCGAGGCGCTCGGCAGCTGGCTGGTGGAGCGCGGGATGCGCGTCGCGGTGCTGGTCGTCGATCCGTCCAGCTCGCGCACCGGCGGCTCGATCCTCGGGGACAAGACGCGCATGCCGAAGCTGTCGCTGCTGGACGACGCCTACATCCGCCCGTCCCCGTCCTCCGCCGTGCTGGGCGGCGTGGCCCGGCGCACCCGCGAGGCGATGCTGCTGTGCGAGGCGGCGGGCTTCGACGTGGTGATCGTGGAGAGCGTCGGCGTCGGCCAGTCCGAGGCGGAGCTGGCCGAGCTGGTCGACACCTACTGCCTGCTGCTCGTGCCCGGCGCCGGCGACGAGCTGCAGGGGATCAAGCGCGGCGTGGTCGAGCTGGCCGACCTCATCGTGGTCAACAAGGCCGACGGCGACAACGTCGTTCCCGCCAAGCGGGCCGCTGGTGACTACCGGCACGCGCTGCGGATGCTGCCCCCGTCCACGCCCGGCTGGGAGACGCCGGTGCTGACGTGCAGCGCCCGCGACGGCAACGGCCTGCCGGAGGTGTGGGACGCCATCACCGGCCACCGTGCGCTGCTGGAGCGCGACGGCGAGCTGGCTCTGCGCCGCGGCCGCCAGCAGCGCCGCTGGCTCCACGCTCTGCTGGAGGAGGCCGTGCTGGCCCGCTTCCACGCCCAGCCCGGCATCGACGAGGCCGTGGCCGACGCCGAGGCCCAGGTCGCGGCGGGGACGGCGACCGTGCCGCAGATGGTGCAGCGGCTGGTGGCGGGTCCGCCACCTCCCGCCGCGGACTGAGCGTCCGGACGGGAGGCGACGGGCCTACGCGAACTCAGCGCGACCCCGCCGTCCCCGACACGTACTCCGCGAGCAGCCGGACCTGCGCCGGGGTCAGGGAGTCCGCGAACGAGGGCATGCCCGATCCGCCCTCGGTCACCTGGCGCCGCACCTTCGCGGCGTCCGGGCGCGCCGCGTCGAGGTTCGGGCCGACCTGGCCGGTGGTGCCGGCGTCGGCCAGCGTGTGGCAGCTCCCGCAGCCGGTGCTCGTGAACAGCGCGCGGCCCTGCTCGGCGGGGGAGCCCGCCGTGGTCGGGGCGGGGGAGGGCGCGTCCGATCCCCCACAGGCCGTCAGGCCCACGGCGAGCCCGAGGGCCACGAGCGCGCCGGCGATCGTCGTGCGCACGCCCGTCACCGTCCCTTGCGGGCTTTGCCCGACCGCGTCGCCAGGACGATCGCCGCGAGGCCGGCGAACAGCCCGGCGAGCGCGAGCCCGCGGGCGACCCAGTCGATGTCGTCGGTGGTGGACGCGGCCGGGGCCGCAGCGACGGCCGGCTCGCCCGTCGCCGTCCCCGCGGTCCCGGAGTCGGCCGCCGGGTCCGCACCGGCCCCCGGCTTCTCCCCGCTCTCGCCCCCGGCGTTCTGCCGGGGCGCGCCCCGCACGACCTGGGTCACGGGCGCGGGGTGCTCTGCTCCGGGCGCGCCGATCCAGCGGACGATCTGCCCGCCGGCGTAGGTCTGCACCGCCTTCCACGTCAGCGTGGTCGGCTTCTCCGGCGTGCCGGCCAGGAACGAGAACTCGGCGAACCCGTCCTTGGGCATCCGGCCGGTCCACACGATGCGGTCGACCGCGCCGTTCGGCGCCTCGACCAGCGTGCGCTTCCACCCGGGGGTGGTGCCGAACGAGAACGGCAGCACGTCGGCCGGCACCTTCAGCTCGACCTTCGTGGTCTCCCGCTCGCTCTCGCCCGGGACGAGCACGGTGAAGTGCACCGGGTCGTTGGGGGCGGCGACCGACGGGGTCACCTGGATGTGCGCGCTGGCGGTCGCGGAGCCCGCGAGCACGAGGACGGCGGCGAGGACGGATCCGAGCCCGGCCCGTCGCGGTGTGGTCACAACGTTCATCGCGCGCCCCTACTTCTCGAGCTTGAACGTGTAGGCGAACCGCTCGGCGTGGCCGTCGCCGGCCACGATGCTCGCCGAGACCCGGTACGTGCCGGACTTCAGGCCGCCGCGCAGGCTGACGGCGAGGCGCTTGATGTTGCGCGGATCGCGCCCGCCGTTGCCCTTGGAGACCTTGGTGCCGCCGGGGCCGGTGACGCGGACGGTGCCGCTGCGCAGCGCGCCGCTGAACGTCAGCTTCACCGACGACACGGACTTCACCGTGGAGCCGGACTTCGGGCTGGTGGAGACGAGCTGGACGTGGGCGGCGGCGTCGGCCGCGCCGAACGTGGCGAGGACGACGAGGGTGGCGGCGAGTGCGCTACCGGACTGGGTGAGAAGGCGCTTCATGGTGATCGGGAACCTCCGTGGAAAGGGATGGACGGTGGGGCCGGGACGCCCGTGGCGGGCGTCCCGGCCGGGTGGGCGGCTAGCGGGTCAGTGCTGCCGAGGCGGTCTTCGTGACGTCCCCGGAGCGAGCGGTGACGGTCACCGCGAACCGACCCTTCTTCCGGGAAAGCGCACGGGTGATCGCCTTGTTCGGGGCGAGGGTCACCAGCGCGGCGCCCGGGGTGCCGACCGACGTGGTCTTGGACGACACGGTCCGGGAGGACACGCCGAGCTTCTTGGCCGCGGCCGACGACAGCTCGACGGTGACCTTCACCGCCGCGCCGCTGCGACCGGTGACCAGGGCGACACCCGAGCCTGCGGCGAACGTCTTGGCGGCCAGCGAGAGGTCCAGCGGCCGGTCCTCCAGCGCCCTGCGCGCCGTCTCGGCCTTGGCGGCCTCGGTCTTGGCCGTCGTGGCCTCGCCCTGCGCTGCGAGCTTGGCCGCCTCGGCCGCGGCCTGTCCGGCCTGAGCGGTGGCCCCGGCCTGCTCTGCTGCCGCCTTCGCCGCCTCCAGCGTGGTGGTCTGCGTCTGCAGGGCCGTCACCTGATCGGTGAGCGTGGTGATCTGCGTCTGCAGCGGGGCCTTCGTGTCCGCGATCAGCGCCGTGGCGATGCTCGAGTTGGTGTCGGCCTTGTGGTAGACGCCCGGGCCGGGCAGCGCTTCGCACGCCGCCTCGAACGGGGCGGTGTTGACCGCGTCGTTGACCGGCTTGCTCGCGTCGACGGTGGCGATGGCGTCGAGGTCCACGCCGGTCGCCGTCTTCACGACCGGGATCCACTTGGCCGGGTCGTCGCCGAGGCCGACGGAGGCCTTCTGGAACGGCACGTAGTTGTAGAACGGATCGGTGCCCTGCCAGGCCAGGACGTTGGCACTGGTCGCGAGCGCCGGGGTCACGCAGGTGGCGTGCGGCTGCACGTCGGTCTGCGCCCCCGGGTACGTGCGCTTCTGCTCGGAGGACATGCCGGCCCGCCACGTGCCCGGCATGACCTTGTAGTTGACCATCCCGGCGGTGCCGTCCGGCTGCACGCCCGTGACGCCGTTGTTCTCGGTCAGCCCGAGGGGGTAGCCGTCGTTGGCGATGGCGTACTGCGTCTGGCTCGTGAGGCTGGCGCCGGTGGTGTCGCCCCCGACGTACGTCTGGCCCGTCGCGACCTTGGCGGTCACGGTGTAGACGCCCGGGTGGGCGGACGCCGCGGCCGGGACGGCGAGGACGACGATGGTCGTTGCCGCGGCGACGAGGGTGCTGGTGCGGTTGCGCTTCATCGAATGACTCCGGTGTTCGAGGTGGCCCGCTCGGCGCGGTCGCCGGTGGGGATGACGACGGCCTGGTAGCGGCCGCGTCGCGGGTGGGCGAGGCGCAGGCGGAAAGCGCCCGCGCGGGTGGTGGTTCGGGCCGACGGCGAGATCGCGTCGCCGCGCAGCCACAGGACGCGGCCGGGCAGCTTCGGTCGGACCGTCCCGGTCACGACGGCCGAGCCGTCGCGCTTGCGGACGACCTTGACCTTCACCGTGGTGAACGCGGTGACGGTGCGCGTCTGCGAGCCGATCCCCTCCGCCGAAGCCCGCAGCTCCGTGGTCTCCTGGATCGGCACCTTCGCGGTGAACGTGCCGTCGGCCCGCGTGGTCAGCGTCGTGCGGGCGGTCCGGTGGGCGCGGCGGGTGAGCGTCACCGGTATGCCCGCCCGGGCGGGCAGCACCCGGCCGCTGACCGTGATCGTCCCGCCGCCCACGACCTTGGACCGGGCGGTGAGCTGCACGGCGTTCGTGGCCTGGGGCGTGGTGTCGACCGGGGTGGTCGTGGTCGGCGTCGTGTCGGTCCCGGTCGCCGGGGGTGCCACGGTGCACGAGCCGACGACGTAGTCGGCTCCGCGGCTCGGATCGTCCGGGGACGTCCCGCCCGGGGCGTGATCGACCCAGTCCGGGGCGCCCCCGGTGATGCCGTCGTAGGTCAGCACGAACGGGTTGGCGAGCGTGGCGCCCGCCACCGCGCCCGTCGCGGCCGGGACGTCGATGGTGACCGTCCCGCTCGTCGCGGTGATCGTCGATCCGGTCGTGGCGCCCGCGCTGACGAAGCCGCCCGCGCGGTTGTAGGTGCCGTGGTCGTACGTCACCGGGTCTCCCGGATGGTCCGGCCCGGGGGCGTTGGCCCGCACGAACCGGGTCTGGCCGGCGACGGTGAACAGGACCGCGAAGCCCGAGCCCGGGATCTCCGGGTCCTCGTGCTCGGCGACCCAGGTGCCGGCCCGGACCTGGACGACGGCCTGGAGCCGGCCGCCGGCCTCGGAGAACCAAGCGGCCAGCACGTCGGTGGTCGCGTGATGCCCGTCGCCGGAGGCGTCGGTGATCTGCGGGTTGTCGTGGCAGGCGGCCGGTGGGCCGGCCGCCCCGGTGGCGGCCGTGACCGCCATGCCCAGCGAGCCGCCGGCGACCAACGCCGTCAGGCCCACCGAGGCACGGCGCCACGGGTGCCTCCTGCGATGCATGTGAGCGCGCATGCGCGCCCTCCCTTGATGAGTGGGTGAACGAGAGCAGGCGCAGCCCGCCCCGTTCGGGACGCGGGTGCGCCTAGCGGAGGGAGGGCACGGCGGGCGGCGGGCGCATCGCGAGGGCGAACGCGAACGCACGGCCGACGCGGCGCACGACCGGGGCGGCATACGGCCGCCCGGCGCGGAGCTCACGGGTGCGGAGCGGGGTGGTCCAGCGGCGCGCGCGCAGCCGCTCGATCAGCTCCTCGCCGGGGAAGAACCCGGCGCTGAGCAGCAGGACCAGCAGGAAGAACGGCGCGAGCAGCAGCGCGATCTGCGGTGCCGCGTCGGCCGTCGCGGCCATCACGCCCAAGATGCCCACCGCGGAGGCGGCACCGGCCGGGCGGATATGACGCAGACGCCGCATCGCGCGGGAACGATACTCCGGGAGGTGGGTGCTCAGCGCCGTGACGGTCCCGGGTACGCTTGGTGTATGAGCACGGGATCGGTGAGCGAGCCGGCGGAGCTGCCGGAGTCGTGGCTGAAGGCGTGGCGCGTGACGGTCGGCGTCATCAAGACGATCGTCCTCGGGGCCTGGGCCATCCTCGGACTGCTCGGGGCTGCCGTCCTCGTCGTGTCCGGAGGCTTCGGCAACCGTCTCAGCGAGGAGATCCCGGCGTGGACGGTGTTCGTGCTCACGCTGATCCCGAGCGTCGTCGCCGGTCTGCAGCTCGTCCGCGCCGTGTCCCGCGGGCCGGGCGTGCGCCGGCTGCTCACGGTGATGACGCTGCTGCTGGTCGTGCTGTGGCTGGTGGCGTTCGTCGTGCTCTCGTCGAGCTGAGTGCGGGAGTCGGGGCGCGGCCAGCGGTCTACATGGTCGGGGCGTTCCCCGACAGACCAACGTGCAGCTCGTCCGCCAACTCGGGTCGGCAGCGGCGCAGGTGGTCCTCGACGTCCTTGACGAGGGCGCCCACCCGGTGCTTCTCGTTGCCTTCGCCCACGCGGTAGTCGCGGTCGTCGTACTCGAGGCCGAAGCCGATCACCACCTTCGCGGCGAACATCCAGTCGTCCCACGACGCCTTGCGGCCGGTGGACGGAAGGTGCGCCTTGCGCCGCTCGGCGGGGGTGGCGCAGAGGCCGAAGAGGATGCGATCAGCCTGCAGGAACTGTGCGTAGAGGCGAGCGGAGACCTGCTTGCCGTCGTTCGCGGCGTCGGTGCCGCACGCCGTCAGGGCCAGCGGAAGCGACAGCGTGGAGACCGCGAGCAGGACGGCGGATAGGCGATGGGGCAGACGCATACAGGCGAGCCTAGTGGGGTGGTGCGGGCTCGTCAGGAGCGGGCGCCCGGTGCTGACGCTGCCGTCGACCGCGATCCGCGGAAGAGCTCCTGGCGGCGGGACGCGCGGCGACTGGGTCGCTCCAAACAGAGCCGCGGCGGAACCGTTAAGCACCCTGAGGGTCTGGGTTGCTGGGATTGAGTTCCGCCAAGACAAGGTGCTTCAGCCCTGTGTTCTTAAACATGGTCGTTTGGAAGTATTGATGCGGATACGATGTCGCGCGATGGAGGCTCCCACCAATGAACGAGTGTCGGCGTTTGCGGATTGCGCGCTGGGCGGCTGATCGATGCTTGAGCAGGAACTAGCTGTCGGCATGCTGACCAATGGGCTATGGGAGCTTATTGGCGCACCGCTCTACCGGGCCGGATATCGCCGAGTGCATCCGAAACAATCACCGACAGGTATCGACGAGAGCATCAGCATCGTTGCTACGAGATTGTCGGGAAGGTATAGAGATACGGAGCCGACCGACGATCAATGGAGAAGTCTGCTCACCGCTCCTGAGGTACGAGAGGCGCTCAGTCTTCTCTTTGAGACGCGGTTCACGCTTGCGGAGCTTGATATCGAGGACGTGAAGTCAGCGTTTCTCGCTGGTGTTGAGCATGCTGCTCAAGGTCGCGCGGTGTTCTCAGGGGTGGATTTCGACGAGCTATTTGCGAGCTTCGTAGAAGCTTCGGCCGAGGTAGTTGAGTTAGCAATCGAGGCAGACTCGGTACACGCGCTCGAGAATAGTGCCGAGCTGCGGCACAAGATCGTCATAGCAAGGATCAAGGCCATCGAGGATCTCTGCGCCCCGCATTCAGCTAGCGCAGGCGTCGACCTATCGGATCTCGAACAGCAGCTGCGTCTAGAGGTGTCGGCTCGCTCTGGCCGGATCGATTTGCCGAGCACCGTGCGGCACGAGCCAGTGGATATCGACTCGCTGTATGTCGCGCCGCAGTTGAGGCTCTCCTCAGAATCGCTGCCGAGGTTCAGATACAAACCAGAAGAGCGTTCGCTTGACTATCCGGAATTTCTCACGTCCGTTCGTCGTCGGGTGGTCCTGGGAAATCCGGGGGCGGGCAAGTCGACCTTGGCTGTGAAGCTCTGCTCTGACCTGACCTCTGCACCTACGTCTCCGATTCGTTCGTCTGCGTTGAGCTGGGAGTCGATCACGCCACTTCGCGTCGAGCTTCGCAAGTACCACGCGTCTGGCGAGGGACTTATGCGGTACTGCGAGCGGTTGCTTTCCTCTGACTACATGCTCGACTACGGCTCGGGTGCGTTTCACGAACTTCTTCGTCGTCGTCATATCCTCGTTATCTTTGACGGTCTCGACGAGATCCTCGATACCGGCGAGCGAAGGACCGTCCGGAACGTGATCGAGGCGTTCTGCCGACGCTATCCGTCCACCGACGTACTGGTCACATCGCGTGTTGTCGGATACGACCAAGCGCCTCTCGACACCGCTGCGTTTGATCTTGTTTACATCGACGACTTTGACGAGGCCCGGGTTAAGCAGTACGCGGGAAATTGGTTTTCCCTGGATGAATCGAAGGATCTCGATCAAGCGAAGCAGCACGCCGCAACATTTTTGGAAGAGAGTGCTGAAGTATCCGACCTTCGTGCCAACCCTCTGTTGCTATCGCTGCTTTGTGCACTCTACCGTGGGCAAGGGTACATCCCCGATAATCTGCCGGATATCTATGAGCAGTGCTCGCTGCTGTTATTCCAGACGTGGGACAAGAGTCGCGGGATTGAACCCGTCCTGCCCTTCGCCCGGCACGTGCAGCCAGCCCTTCAAGATATGGCGTATTGGATGTACTCGGATCCGCGCCTTGCCGGCGGGATCACATCTCGACAGGCGGTCGCGCGCGTCGCGGAGTACCTGTCGCGCTGGCGGTTCAAGGACAGAGCGGAAGCAGAGGGGGCCGCCCGCGACTTCGTGGCATTTTGCCGAGATCGGGCGTGGGTTTTCAGCGACCAGCAGAGCACGAGCGAAGCCGGCGAGGATCTGTTCGCATTCACCCACCGCACCTTTCTTGAATATTTCACCGCGATGTACCTGGTCAGCGTGCGTGACTCGGTTGAGTCACTAGTCGCGGATTTGCTTCCGCGTATCAGGCAAGGTGAGTGGGATGTCGTCTGTCGTATCGCGCTGCAGTCATATGCGCGAGGGCGTTTGGGCGGAGCTGACGAGCTCGTGAAGGAAATGTTGAGGGGCGCCACGAATGGACTTCCCGAGGATCGACGGCCCGTCTTTGAGATGTTGCTGCGTTCCATCGGAGCCCTAGTGCCGACGCCAGAGTCGCTTAGCGAACTTGGAACGCAACTGGTCGAGCATCTGCTGTTGACCAAAGGGGTGAGCGGCGATTCACGACGGATGATCCTCCATCTTGTGGAAGAGACGGGGACAGAAGTCCGATCAACCCTCGTAGACTCGATTCGGACTGGTGTTGTTGACCTGTTCAGATCGCCGAGCAACACGGCGCAACGGTCTAGTGCTGCATTCATCGGCGGGGCCCGTTTCGAAGGTTTCCCTGAACTTGAGCAGGCCTTCGTCAACCTCGACGATCACGATCGTCTCGTGATCCGAGAAGCCGCCAGGGCAGACGTCGTAGTCGCTCGGGATCTGTGGCCCCGTTTTGTAGACGGACTCGAGCTGGTGCGCTGGCACGGCCTGGAGGGAGTCTTTCGTGGTCGGCAGAAGTATCTGAGCATCGACTTGGTCACCGATAGCAATGTCTTGGACGACATGGTTCTCCAAGCCGACTCAGATCACGGGGAGATGATGGTTGATGTGCTGGCGCTGCTCGGGAGGTCATTCGTTGGAGTTCGTGTTCCGACCTGCCCGAAATCGGTTGTTGTGGTTTCCGTCGGATGGCTGACGCAGTTGATCAAGGCTGCGGAGGCTAAGCACGTCGCCAAAGCACTCGTCTTGGAAGAGGACGTCCGCCTCGGGCTCTGGCTTCTCGTCGCAGCGTATGTAGAGGCGACGAAGCGCACCAATCTCATGACGTCGAAAGATCAACGCGTACGGATGATCGTCGACCTCGCGCGGTGTCGAATTAGTGCAGTAAAGCCGAGCACGATCACCGATGTGACCTCGCACGCCGCGGTCCAGACGGCATTGCATCGCTGGTGTGCTGGCGATGCGTCCGTGCTGGTCTGAAGTTTGAGGGCGACGCTCTACATCGGTGTCGCCGTCGTCTGCGGTCCCCGACCGACGACGACCGCCACCAACACCACCCCCGCGGCCACCGCAAGGGCCAGCGTCAGGCTTGCCTGCAGCAGCAGGGCGCCGGTGACCGCCCCGGCGAGGATCGCCGCGATCGCCACGCCGCGCAGCGCCAGCTCGTCGTGCGACGCGATGCCCGTCGGCGTGGGGGAGGAGAAGGCGCTGAGCGTGAGGTTGAGGACGGTGGTGGCGAGGTTCGGATCGCCGGTGCTGCGCGCCACGGTGTTGCGCAATCCCATCGCGAGCGAGAGCGTGGCGATCAGCACGTAGGCGGCGAGCTCACCGGGATGGACGTCGACGAGCGCCGCGAACACCGCCGCGGCACCGAGCAGGCCGATCTCCGCCGTCATCGCCCAGTGCAGCTCGTTCCCGGCGGCCGGGCCCCCGGGGCGCGAGAGCAGCGCCCCGACCGCGCTGCCGGAGACGAAGGCACCGAGCGCGAGCAGTGGCGCCAGGACCGGAGCGCCGGACGAGCCGGCGATGCCCAATCCCAGGAAAATCACGTTGCCGGTCTGCATCGCGGCGAACACCTGCCCGAGCGCGAGGAAGCTGACCGCGTCGACGATCCCGGTGACGAAGGTCAGGATCAGGAGCGTCCTGGTGAGTGGGGTCACTCGCCGGAGGAGTACTGCCATCGCACCACGTGGGAGCCATGGGTGCAGCGCACGTCCACCATGTAGGAGTCCCGTGCGGTACGCGTACGGCAGGTGTAGCGGCCCTTGTGCCGCGTCGTGTTCCCGTACTCGACGAAGCCGTAGTTCCGAGCGAACTTGCGTCCGTCGCGACAGCTGACCTGGCGGGTCGTGACGTTGTGGATCGAGCGATTGACGTTGCCGCAATCCCTGACCGACGAGGCGTCGGCGGACGACACGCCCAACGCCAGTGCTCCGAAGAGGACCGCCGCCGCGGCTGTTCCACGAAAGCGCCTCGACATCACTGACCGGTGGGGAGTCATGAACGGACCGTACCCGGTCAATCTGTAGCCGCGCCGCCCGGATCCACCGGGTTCTTCCGCTCGACGATCAGCGGGTCGATGGGGGTGAACGGGAAGTCGGGGAGGGCGTCTTCGGTCACTCCGAACACCGAGGCCAGCACGCGTGAGGAGAAGGCCGACGCGGACGCGCGGTAGCCGATGTCGCCCGGGGTGTTCTGGTCGAAGAAGATGAGGAAGTGGATCTCCTCGTCGCCGATCACCTCGATCTGGTGCGGGTAGGCGCGCGGGACGAAGTACACGTCGCCGGGCTCCAGGTAGTAGGTGTCCACGCTGCCGTCGGGATCCAGGATGCTCATGCGCGCGCGGCCCTGGTGGACGTAGCCGAGCTCGGCCGTCTCCGGGTGCCAGTGCGGTTCGCGCATACCGGTCGTCTCGATGCGCAGGGAGTACATCGACACGTTGCGCAGCACCGGCCAAGCCTGCACGCGCGCCAGTCGCGCGTTGCCGAACGGGTAGTCCAGCGGCGGCGCCGACGCCTCGACGGAGAACTTGTGCGGGTCGGGGAAGCTGGCCCGGTCGCCCACTGCCGGTGTGCCGACCCCCTGCACGACGTCCGGCGAGCCGGTGTCGCGCGTCAGCTGGTTGAAGTCCGCGGCCGGCAGCCCGTACGTGTTGCCGAGGACCGCGTCGCTCATCGCGCCGAACGCCCCGTGCAGCGAGAAGTCCTCCGGGGACGCGTTGGAGAACACGACGATCAGCACGGCCTCCGTGTCGCCCGTGTTCTCGATGTGGTGCAGCGACCCGCTCTGCACGTGGAACATCTCGCCGGCGGCGAGCGTGAAGGACGCGAAGACGTCGGCGTTGTCGAGGATCGACACGAGCACCTCGCCGGCCAGGCAGTACGTCAGCTCGTCCGCGTTGGCGTGCCAGTGCGGCTCGCGGATCGCACCGGGCGCGATCGTCAGGCGCTTGATCGAGAGTCGCTCGAGGATCGGGAACGTGTCCTTCGTGAGCCGACGGATGCTGCCCCACTGGCTCTCGTGCTGGACGTCGGCCCCGTTGAGCGATCGGACGTGTCGTGACTCGTTGGCGTGCACGGGGCGATTATCGGCGAGGGGTGGGTCGGGGGCAAACGGGGTGGAGCGTCGTTGCTTTCCCTCGGTCACCGCCTCGGGTAGGGTCGAAATGACAAATGTGACACCTGAGGGGAACGGGGAATCCAGATGCGGATGCGTCTACAGATGGGCATCACGTGCGCGGCACTGCTCGCGGGAGCGGCGGTCGACGCCAGCCCGGCCGGGTCGGCTGGCCCGGCGAGCTCGGCAGTGACGAAGCCGAAGATCACGTACTCGTTCACCGGGTACGCCAACAACGTGCGTGACCGGCCGCGCTACCAGCTCGGCAAGACCAACTTGCGTGGATCCGGGACGTTCGCCGCGACGCTGAGCGGCACCCACACGACCGTCCAGCGTCCGACCTACTACCCCGAGTCGCAGATCGACACGACCGTGCTCGGGTATGCGTACGCCGCGGCTGCGCACGGCGGGAAGAAGAAGTTGACGCTGACCGTGGAAGTGGTGAACTCGACGAGCCAGAAGGACTGCCAGACCGGCACCCGCGGCACGATCACGCTGGTCGACGACAACAAGAAGCGCTCCAACGGTCAGAACCGCGACTCGATCACCACGAGCTTCCCGACCGCCTCGTGTCCCACCTACGTCCAGGGCACCTCGAACGCCGACAACCCCCAGACGCAGCCCACGAAGGGCGGGCCGCCCGACGGTGGGCAGTGGGCGCGGGTGACGATCAAGCGATAGGTCAAACGGGCGGCTGGCCCGGGGCGGGCGGCTTGGCTGGCGCGCCGGGCAGATCGGCTGGGGGCGGCGGGTCGGGCTTGTCCTTGGCCGGCTCGAGGATGGTGTCGACGAGTCGCTTGACCAGCGCGCGGAACGTCTCCTCGCGGTAGCCGAGGACGAAGGCGATCACGCAGAAGGTGAGGTCGTCCGGGGTGGTCGACGCGGACTTCTCGGCGGCCGCACGCACGATCACCAGGAAGATCAGGCAGCCGACGGTGCCGACCACCGCGCCGACGAGCGGGCGGGTGTAGTGCCAGTACCTGTACCCGATGTCCCAGTCCTTGCGGTGGTCCGTGACGCCGACCAGGCTGATCAGCGTCGCGCCGAGCGCCCCGAAGAACGGGACGCCGATCGGGAGGACGCCGATCGTGTCGGGCACGGCGTCGCGAAACGCAGCCCAGAACGTGTAGACCCCGAACCCGGCGAGCAGGATCACCAGGTAGGCGGTGGAGAGCCGTGCGACGACGCGCCTCCCCTTGACTGCTTCTTCCTGTGCGACAGGATCGTTCGCGTCGATCATCTGAAAGCGCTCCTCCCCGAAGGAGTGGTAGGTGCTCCGGAACGGTGAAAAACACTACCGTTTTGAGGCGGGGCGTGTGAAGAAAGCTCGACGCGGCACCGCCGGCGCCGCGCCGCTGTTTGTCAGCAGCTGACCGGCTTCGCGGCGCCCGGCGGCTGGCAGCGCTTCGCGATCAACGGCTTCTTCTTCGCGCGCACGGTGATCGTCGTGATCGCGCTCGTCGCCCCCGTACGGGAGAGGACGATCGTGAGGACGGCGCCGGGGCGGAGCGGCTGCTTGAGCAGCTTCGTCAGCGAGACGCTGCCCGACGCCTGCTTCTTCGTCCAGCCCTTGCCGGTGAGCGCACGCGGGCAGCCTGAGCCCTTGCAGGTCGCGCGGACGGTCGCCCCGCTCGCGACGCCCTTCAGGACGAGGCTGCGGAAGCGGGTGCTGCGCTTGCCCGCGGTGGCCTTCAGGCTGACGGTGCCGGCGACCCGCGGCGGGGCCTTCGGACCGGTGGACCCGCCGCCACCCGTGCCGCCCGTCCCACCGGTGCCTCCCGTGCCACCCGTTCCCCCGGGGCCGCCGGGAGCCGCGGCCACCGCCCAGCTCCGCGTCACCGCGACGCTGACGTTGCCGGCGAGGTCCACCGCGCGGACCTCGAAGCGATGCCAGCCGGCCGTGAGGTTCTCGACGACGATCCCGGGCGCGCACGGCGTGGCCGTCGCGCCGTCCAACGCGCAGAGGAACGTCGCGCCCGTGTCGCTGGAGGTGAAGTCGAACGTCTCGCGCGTCGCGGCCTGCAGTGCGCCCTCGCCGGGTCCGTTTCCGAGGACGAAGGCCGCGGTCGGCGCGACGGTGTCGACGGTCCAGGTCCGCACGATCGGGACGCGGTCGAAGTCACTGCCGTCTCGCGCCCGTACCCGGAAGGTGTGGGTTCCATCGCTGAGGCCGGAGAACGTCTTGCTACCCCGCCCATCAGGTCCCTTGGCGCCGCAGGCCTGCAGGCTGACGTTGTCGACCGCGCACTCGAACGTCGTCCCGGTCAGCGACGAGAACGTGAACGTGGGGGAGGACTCGTTCGACGGGTTGGCCGGCCCGCTGACGAGTTCCGTGTCGACGATCCGGAACGTGACGGACCCGGCGGTTCCGGGTCCGTTGTTCGAGAGGTCGGTGCCGCGCACGGCCACCGTGTGGGACCCCTCCGGGAGGGTGAAGTCCTGGGAGCCCGGTCCGCACGCGGCGAAGCTGCCACCGTCGACCGCGCACGACGCGGCGCTGAGCGGCTCGTTGCCGGTCAGCGTCACGGTGACCGTGCGGTCGGAGGACGTCGAGTGGCTGGCGGTCGGCGTCATGGTCGGCGCGGTGGTGTCGGCAAACACGGCGGTTGCGGTGTAGGTCGCGGTGCCCGAGACCACCGAGCAGGTCGGGGACGTGCTCCCTGCGCAGCCCGGTGCGTTGCCGTCCCAGCGCACGAAGTGCCAGTGGCCGCTCGGTGAGGCCTGCGGCGTGGCGGACAGCGTGACGACTGCCGGCGACGCGCCGGCTCCGAACCCGGTGGCGACCCCGCACGTCGTGATGGCGCCCGTCGGCTTGTCGGCGACCACGCACGGGGCGGCCGATGGTCCCGACACGGTGCCCGACCCGCTCGCGAACATCTGCACCTGCACGAAGGAGTCCGCCGATGCCGGCGTCGCGGTCACCGCCAATCCGGCGCTGACGCCCAGCACCACCGCGAGAACCCCGCGGATGAGTCGCCGCCGCTGCTGGATGCCGTCGGACCTCATTCGTGCCGCCCTTCGTGCCGTGATTCCTCTGTGTATGGGGGAGATGGTACGGGGGTGGGGGAGTGCGAACGCGCCTGCGGTGCGCGATCACGGCACGTATTAGGATGGCGCGCGGAGGCATGTCGACGAGCGGAGGAACTCGCATGACGAACGAGGCTGGTCGTCCCGAGGATCAACAGGCAGTCGGTGAAGCGATGATGCTTCTCGCGAACGCGTTTCGCACGCTCGACGCCAGTGGCCTGGGTGCGCTCTACAGCGAGGATGCGGACTGGACCAACGCGTTCGGCACGACGAAGAAGGGAGCGGCTGAGATCGTTGCCTACCTGACGCAACTGTTCGCCGATCCGCACTTCGCGGCCGGCAAGCCGCTCGGGCCGCCGCAAGCTTCGATGCGCTTCGTCGCTGACGACGTGGCGGTCGTGAAGACCTACGTCGAGCGTGAGGGCCAGCAGACATCCGACGGCGACCAGCTGCCCGTTCGTCGCAACCACTCGCTGAAGGTCTTCCGGCGCGAGGTCGGCGGCTGGAGGATCGTGTCGGACATCTACATGGATGCCCGCGACGACCAGACGTTCGTGGCCGTCTGATCAATCAGGCGGCAGGCGGCCTGGACGCCGCATCGGGCGGGGTCGCCGTGGCGCCTCGGACCTTGTCGGGGTACCAGCTCGTGAACTTGAACGCCCCCACGATCAGCGCGATCGGGATGATCCAGTTCAGCCAGTTCTTCCCGGTGTCCACTTGCTCAGCGATCACACCGAGCACGGCTGACGCTGCGAACGTGAGGCCCCAGACCAGCGTCAGGACGCGGTTGATCTGCTTGAACGTGGGGGTGCCCCAGACCTCTTTCGGCGCCTGCTCGCGCGCGTACTGCTCGGTGAACGGCACGAACGCCAGCGAGCCCAGCACCATGATGGCCAACACTCCGCTCGAGATGGCCTGCGAGTAGTCCTCGAGCCAGTCGAGCTGCGAGCGGTCGAGGAACAGCCCGGCGATCGTCAACGCACCGAAGAACACCAGCGACACGATGTCCAGCAATTTGATGCTGCCGCGATCCCCAGAAGGAAGCAGGAGGATCAGCGCTGCGAGGAAGGCGCCGCCCGCCGCGTACTCCCAGCTGCTCGGCCCCGCGACGACCCAGAAGATGATCCACGGGACGAAGCCACGAAACGATTTGCCTCCCATCGCGGCGACTCTAGCTGGGGCAGCGACGCACGAATAGCGACTTGGGCGCCAAGTGCGTTGGGGGTGGGGGACAGTAGCGCCGGCTGGAACGAGAAGCGCTCGCGCCGTGTCGACGGTAGGACTCGGGACGGCGCGCAAGCAAGTCGTGACGCTGCTGAACGTGGCGCCCTCGTGTCCTGATTCATCAGCCGGCGAAAGCGCCCTTTCGCCTGTTGGCTCGAGCCCTCTTCGCCGCGGCTCGCTTCTTCGCGAGCGCTCGCCTTACCGCTGCTCGTCGTTTCGCGGCCAGCTTCGTCCAGGTGCGGCGATTGGCCGCAAGGCCCGTCAGCATCTCGTCCTGCAAGGAGAGCGGTCCGACATCCGCCGCGAGGACGTTGTCGACGATGGCGGGCCGCACCCCGGCGATCGATACGGATCGCACGCCGTCCGGAGCGAGCTGGTACATCGTCAGATGTCCACCGTCAGGCGCCGCGCAGTCGATGTCGTTCGGCGCCCACTCGGAGCATTGCCGTGCGAACCCCGCGAGGCCACCGACGGCCGCCTCGGCATAGGTGTTCATCGCCAGTTGTGCCCCATCCGCTCGTATCCAGGCCACCGCGATCCCGATCGGTCCTGGGATGGCCACCATCTCCAGGCCTCCCACCTCGACGTGACGGGCCTGCTCCAGCAGTGAGGGCCCCCCGATCGGCGCGTAGATCGCCTCCCAATGCGGGTCGTCCGTATTCCGCAGCCTGGACAGCTCGGACGCCGTGATGTTTCGCCCCGGCGTCGGCTGCTGTCGGAACACACGGAATTGGAGCGCGGCCTCGGGCAGCGAGGCGGGAGCGACCCTGGCACGTGCCGGGACTTGGACCCCCTGCGCCGCATCGGCGGCAACGGCGAGGATCGTGGCCATGACTGCGAACGTAGCCAGCTGCGTCTTCATACAGTGCGTCTCTTCCCAACTCGGGCAATAGATGTGGAGCATTCGAGGCTAGCCAGGTGCGTCGTCGGCCGCGTCGCTCGATCTGCGGCGTCGACGGCCGGCGGATCGCTGGCGCTGTAGACGCGGGTCCAGCCGAGCTGGTCGATGGCGTCCGCGACGACGCCAGATAATCCGGAAGTAGATGATCTGCCGGCAGGACGGTCGGATGGTAGAATCCGCTGCATGAGTACCGTCATGGAAGACACGACCACCGTGGGGCAGCCCACACTGGGCCTCGCGTGGATGCTCTCTCAGGCCGGGCACGCGCTCGTCACCCAGCAGCAGTCGGCGCTCGAGGCCCTCGGGGTCACGCCCCGCGGCCACTGCGTCATGACGCTGGCGGACACCGGCGCGTTCAGTCAGATCGAGCTCACGCGGGAGATCGGCCTCGACAAGACCACCATGGTCGTCACGGTCGACGCACTGGAGAAGGACGGGCTCGTCGAGCGCCGGCCCTCCCCGACGGACCGCCGCGCCCACGTGATCGTGGTCACCGCGGCCGGCCGCAAGAAGGTCGCCGAGGCTGCGCGGCTCATCGCCCAGAGCGAGCGTGACGTCCTCGCGGCCATCCCCGAGGAGCAGCGCACGCCGTTCCTCGCCGCGCTCGCGACGCTCGTCGCCGGCCCGCTCGACGGACCGACGGCGTGCAGCTCGCCGGTCCGGCGCCGTACCTGATGCGCCGGTAGGTGTCTCGTTCCGTTCACAATCTGTGAACAGATGATCTAGAACAGATCTATCTGCTACGGTCCTTCCTCGTCCGACATTCAGCCGAGGAAGATCGCCGTGACCGACAGCATCGCCACACCGCAGGACCAGGCTTCACCCGAACCGACCGACCGCAACCGCTGGATCGCGCTCATCGTTCTGTGCACGGGGATGCTCATGATCATCCTCGACGCCACGATCGTGAACGTCGCCCTCCCGTCCATCCAGGACGACCTCGGCTTCTCCCAGTCGAGCCTCGCCTGGGTCGTCAACGCGTACCTCATTCCCTTCGGCGGCCTGCTGCTGCTCGCCGGTCGCCTGGGTGATCTCCTCGGCCGCCGCCGCCTTTTCCTCAGCGGCCTGACGTTGTTCACCTTCGCCTCCCTGCTGTGCGGCCTCGCCACCAGTGAGGAAACGCTCATCGCCGCCCGCTTCCTGCAGGGCATCGGTGGGGCGATGACCTCCGCCGTCATCCTCGGCATGATCATCACGATGTTCCCGGAGCCCGCCGAGCGGGCGAAGGCGATCGGCGTCTACAGCTTCGTCGCCTCCGGCGGCGCGTCGCTCGGTCTCCTGCTCGGCGGCGTCCTCACCGAGGCGATCAGCTGGCACTGGATCTTCTTCGTGAACATCCCGATCGGCATCGTCACGGTCATCGCGGCCCGCCGCACGCTGGCCCACGAGAAGGGCATCGGCCTCGATCAGGGCGCCGACGTCCCCGGCGCCGTGCTGATCACGGCCGCCGTCATGCTCGGCGTCTACACGATCGTCCAGGCGGCTGACCACGGCTGGGGCTCGAGCACCACGCTCCTGCTCGGTGCCGTCTCCGTCGTGCTGCTCGGCCTGTTCGTCCTGCGCGAGCAGACGGCGAAGCAGCCGCTGATGCCGCTCGGCATCCTCAAGGATCGCAACGTCTCCGGGGCGAACATCGTCCAGGTCCTGATGATCGCCGGCATGTTCGGCATGTTCTTCCTGGGAGCCCTCTACCTGCAGCGGGTGCTCGGCTACACGGCCATCGAGGTGGGCGTCGCGTTCCTGCCGGTCTCGCTGGCGATCGGCATCCTCTCCCTGCGGTTCTCACCGCTGCTCGTCGGGCGCTACGGCCCTCGCGCCGTCCTGGTGCCGAGCCTCGTCCTCGTCACCGCGGGCCTGGCGTGGATCTCACGGGCGGGGGTCGACGCGAGCTACGTGGTCGACATCCTGCCGGCGCTGCTCCTGCTCGGCTCCGGCGCCGGTCTGGCGTTCCCGGCCATCGTGACCCTCGCGATGTCCGGCGCCTCTGAGAGCGACGCGGGCCTGGCCTCCGGCCTGGTCAACACGACGCAGCAGGTCGGTGGCGCCCTCGGACTCGCGCTGCTCGCGACGCTGGCCTCCACGCGCAGCGACAAGCTGCTCGCAGGCGGTGACTCGGTCAACGAATCCCTGGTGGGCGGCTACCAGCTGGCCTTCACGATCGCGGCCGTCCTCGTCGCCGTCGCGGTCGTCGTCAGCCTCACCGTGCTCAAGCCGGTCCCGGCCCACGAGCCGAACGAGGCCGTGGACGAGGCCATCGCGGCCGAGCGGGGCATGCTCATCGAGGCGTAGGAACGGACTTCCCGGGTGAGCGGGCGCGGCAGGGTCGCGCGTCCGCTCGAACCCGGGTGATCGGTGGATGGATGACCTCCTGCTGCACTGCTGACGAGGGGTTCTTGACGCTGAGCGACTCATGGGGCTGTTGGCAGCGACGAACGGCCCAAACAACCCTGGTTGGGGATTGCCATCGGGTTACCGCGTGGGAGCGTTCGCGGGGTCGACGGCGGGAGCGTCGCTGACGCTGTAGAGCAGGTGGTGCGTCTCGATGGTCTGCGCGAGCGCGTCGGTGATGGGGAGAGCTCGCCGTCGGGGAGGTGGTGCTCGTGGCAGCGCCGCACGATCTGCTCAGCGCTGCTCAAGAGGGCGGCGTGGACCGCGGTCGCGACGATCTCGCGCTCGGCGGTCAGCGTTGCCGGCTCGTCGCGTGGGACGCGGGTCCAGCCGAGCTGGTCGATGGTGTCCTCGATCGCGGCGAGAGGTGCGCGCTCGCGTTGTAGCAGCGGTGCGGGGACCTTGTTCGCCATGCAGTCGCGGACACGCCCGGCGACGCAGTCGGTGCGGACCTCGTAGAGGGTCAGCAGCCCGTCCAGGACGGGCAGGACCTGCAGGGCGGGCACGACAACGGCGATTCGGGACATTCCGGCGCTCCTCGGTGTGGTGGCGGAGGGCACCGACATGCCGGCAGGCGCGCGCAACGAGGGCGTCCGCGCGGATACCCTGGATGCGTGCCGAAGCCTAGATCTTCGGTGCCACGCCCCGGGGTGTTTGCGCACCGCCGGGGCACCTATGTTTTTGGGTCGTCGTTGACGTTCGCGAGACGGGCGGCGGAAGTCAAGGGGCTTCCTCAGTAGGTGCAAAGCGTGGCTTCTCGGAGAGCAGCCGGTCGTGCGGATACAGCCGAGACGACGGTCTGAGCCGATCGCTGCGGGTTGAGGATGGTGTTTCGGCAGCCGTCGCTTAGCTCGCGACCAAGGCACCCACACACGCGGCTCCACCGATGAGCCACAGAAGCCCAAGGATCGCAGGTAACAGGGCCTCAGCTTTCGAGGAACTGTGTCTTTCGAATGGGCTAAGCGCGAATAGTGCATCCTTTCCGAACTCGACCGGCTGGCCCTGATGAAACCCTCTGTCCTGTTCGCCAAAGGTCGAGGAGTTCAGGCCCGCTTCCAACGAGACCAGCTTGCAACGATGGAAGCGAATGTACGCGTTGTGGCGTGCTTGAACGACGAGCCAGACACCACAAACCGCGATACCGAAGACCGCGGCGACGATACCGGTCGTCGCTCGCACCGAGAGGCGGTCAGACGCGGACACAATCAGTCCGGCAGCAACCAGGGCGGCAGAATTGGCGGCCAAAAACGTCTGATTGTGGGCTTGACGCATGGCGTCGTCGTGCTTCCAGAGTTCGACGTTCAGGCGAAATTCAAACTCGTTGCTGTTGGCTGTCTCGTTCGCAGCGGACGAACGGTGAAACGGCTCTTTCGAGCCATTCTGGTCGAGTGGTCGGCGCAGTCTCATGAATCAGGGCGAGATGGCCGCGCTGCCTGATCCGAAGGCGACGGAACTTCTGGTGCGGTCCCGGGAAGTCGCTGCCCACACAAGGTGGCGATCTTCACCGAGAAGATGACGCAGTCGATTCCTCGGCGCTGGGCCTTCAAACCCGTCACGCTGCGTCCAGCCGTGTCCTCCCGAGCCAAGTCGGCGGCGCTCTTGACGAGATGAATTAACGAGTGGAGCAGTTGTTCTCGTTTCGGTAGACCTAGGATATCCGGGTGGTATATGCGGTCGTGCTCATACTGTGCCGCCTGTAGCTCGTGCCACGTGGCTGCTCGGCGGATCTGTGAGGGAACGTCTGAGACGCCGAGAGCAGGATGCGCAGCCTCAAATTCCTCGATGCGGTCCGCCCAGACTGACCCAAGTGTTGCCCTGCGTAACGTCGCTTGGATCGCGCCGAGCGCGCGGATTTCCTCCGCCGCCCGCTGTACTTGCGTCACATCGGTGGCTTCGTTGTGGTCGATGCGGTCGCAATAGTCGGCGATCAGACCAAGCGCAGAGACCAGTGCATTGAGGTTAGAAGGAGGAGCCGTCATGGCGCGTCGAATATGGCGGATCGCAACACCAGCGCAAGCGCTTCGCACTCGGTGCTCAAGCGGTCGATATCGGAAGCGTCGTGCGCACTGCCAACGCGGTCGAGCTGTTCAAGCACGAGGGATGCAGCTGGCGTCGGCGAGGTACGTGCCGCGCACATTGCTGCGAGATGAGATGAGAGCTCGGGAATCCCAAGGCGGGGATAGTCATGGGGATGGCTCGGATGGGCAACGACTAAGTCTGCAAGGAGGGCTTCCCACGCCTGAAAGAGCTGGCCTCGATTGACCGCCTCCGGGTGCATGACGCCATAGACGAGCTCGACTAGGCGTCCGGGTGCTTCGTCCACTGCTCGGTCCACCTCAGGCAGGTATGCCGTTGGCAAAGACGTACCTCCGTGGGCGCGAAAGGCGTACGTGGAAATCGTGCCGGGGCTTACGTCGTCGCCCAGCCGATCCGCGACGCGCTCTTGCAGCAGTCGTAACTCTGCCATGTTGATCGCCCACCAATATCGAAGCTCTTGCTTGCGCCAGTAGCCCAGTACGTCTAAGCGCCGGGTGCTATTCAGCGAACGAAGCCCAAATTGCACAAGCACCAATGACGGATATCGCCTATCGCGCCATGCGGTCTCTTCGCTGGGGTCGAGAACTTCGAGAACGGCTCGCGTGGTGTCGGCGTTTTCGAGGACGTTGACCGCTCGCTCTAGTTGGTTGCCCCAGCGGGCCAGGAGTCGCTCACCGTGGTTGAACATGTCTCCGCTCAGCGAGCGTCCGCTGGGACGTTGCCACCACGCCACGAGTCGGGTGAACCACGCTTGGGTGTCGTCCTCGGGCACCGCG